>Ga0209777_10000594_pt1 | contig 58451 bp, 57 predicted proteins | sample FrelakmetHBP12HB_FD_187147 | JGI IMG/M metagenome (GOLD analysis project Ga0209777, IMG submission 187147) | Freshwater lake sediment microbial communities from the University of Notre Dame, USA, for methane emissions studies -HBP12 HB (SPAdes)... | ecosystem: Environmental > Aquatic >...
TCGTCTACCCGGGCCTGGTGACCAACCACCATCCCTTCCGTCTGCCGGCCCTCGGAGTCGCGCTGGCGGAGATGCTCGAGTTCGGGCCGGCCTACGCTGACCAGATCATTGCCAACAGCCAGGCCCTGGGCGCCGCCCTCGTCGGCGAGGGCATTCCGTGCGTGACGGACGGCGGCCGGCCGCCGGTTGGGCCGCGCTACAGCGCCTCGCACACTCTCCTGATGCGCGTCTCCGATTTCGGCACGGCCGACGCCGTCGCCGAGAAGCTGGAGTCGGCGGGGATCATCACGACGGGGGGCATGCTTCCGGAGTCGCTCGGAGGGCACGGCGTCCGACTGGGCACGCAGGAGATGACCAGACGCGGGCTGCGCGAGGCGGACATGTCCCGCGCTGCGCGGCTCATCGCCGATGCCCTCCGCGATGAGCGCCTGAGCGTCGAGATCGCGGCGGAGGTCGCGAACTTCGTCGGCGCCCTCGGCCCGCTCCGCTTCACCTGGCCGGCATGAGCGCCCGGGGGGCCGGCAGCGGCGAGCTCGTCCTGGCCATCGACGTAGGCCTGACCAACTGCAAGGCCGTCCTGTTCGACATGAACGGCCGGATCGTTCGCCGCATGGCCGTACAGTACGAGACGCGGCGGCCGGCGCCTGATCGGGTCGAACAGGACCCGGAGGCCTGGTGGGCGGCGACGGTCCAGGCGGTTCGGGGAGTCGTCGCCCGCGATGCCGGGCGATCCCGCCGCGTTGCCGCCGTCGGCGTAACGGCGCACATGCACGCCCTGGCCTGCCTGAAGGCGGACCTGAAGCCGATCGGTCCGGCCCTGATCCTCGGCGACCGCCGGGCGACCGGCGAAGCGGAGGAGATCGCCCGCGAGGTCGGCTCGGACCTGGTCTATGAAACCACCGGGACGGTCATGGACCCGTCGATGCCGGCGGCCAAGATCCGCTGGCTGTGGCGGAACGAGCCGGAGCGTTGGTCCGGGACGGCCTGGTTCCTCGGCTGCAAGGATCTGCTGAGAGCGCGTCTTACCGGTGAGGTGGCGACCGAACCCGTGGACGCCTGCGCCACCTCGCTCTACGATCTCGGCCGCGGCGACTGGTCCGTCCCGATCGCGGAGGCTGCCCGCGCCCCGCTGCGGGCACTGCCGCCGATCCTTCGGCCCGAATCCATGGCCGGTGCGATCCTGCCCGGGGCCGCGACGGAGCTGGGCCTGCCGGCCGGCACGCCGGTCATCGTCGGCGCCGGCGACGATGTCGAGGTCCTCGGCAACGGCCTTCTCGATCCCGGTGCCAGCCTCGAGCACCTGGGCACGACCGGCTCGATCCTGGCGGTGGCGGCGGCGGCAACACCGGACCCAGCCCGGGCACTCGAGCTGTATCCGCATACGATCGGCGGCCTCTGGGTCATCGGTGGTTCGATGACGGCGGCAGGAGCCGCGCTCGACTGGGCCGCCCGAGCCCTCGGCTATCGCTCGGTCAAGGAAGCCTCGGGCTGCCTCCACGCGTGGCCGGCGGCCCCGCACGCGCCGGTCTTCCTGCCGAACCTCGAAGGGGCACGCAGTCCCCGGCGGGAGCCCTTCGCGCGCGGGGCATGGCTGGGCATGCGGCCGGACACGACCCGGGCCGACCTGATGTTGGCCGCCTTCGAGGGCGTGGCCCACGGCATCCAGGCCATCCTGGCCAGGACGGAAGAACTGGTCGGGATCAGCGGTCCGATCATGGTCAGCGCCGGCGAGAGCGCCGATCCCTGCTGGCTGCAGGTTCGAGCCGACGTGTATGGCCGGCCGCTCGCCGTTCTCGAGACTTCCGAGCCGACGGCGCTGGGGCTCCTCACCCTGGCGACGGCAGCCCTGGGAGTCGACGAGTCGCCCGCGGCCGCCGTCCGGCGCATCGTGCGCACTCGCGAGCTGGTCGAGCCCCGGCCGGAGGCATCTCGCGAGGGGCGTCTCGAGATCGTCGCGAACTTAGGCCGAGCGCTGAGGGAAACATGGCCGGCCCTGGCAGGGGCCGAATGACGGCGATCCGAGTCGTCGCGTTCCGGGGCGGGGACGGGCGGCGCCGCATGGCGGCCGTCGACGAGGACGGGCGCGGCGCGGACCTCGGTCCGGGCGAGCTCCATGAATGGATAGAGCGGGCTCGCCTGGCCGGCAGATGGCCGGCGACGCTGATCGCCGAAGCGCTTTCCGCCGCTCCGGCCGAGAGCGAGGTGGCGCTCGACGAAGTGCAGGCCCGTATCATCGGCTCGGGCGGCGAGATGGCCCTCGAGGTCCCGGTAGCCGCACCGGAGATCTGGGCTGCCGGGGTCACGTACCGGCGGTCGCGAGAGGCGCGCGAGGCCGAGACCGCCGCGTCCACGAAGGACATCTACACCCGGGTCTACGAGGCGCCCCGGCCGGAACTGTTCCTCAAGGACGCCGGCGGCCGCCGGACCGTCCCCTCGGGCGGATCGATCCACGTCCGCTCGGACAGCAGCTGGAGCGTCCCGGAACCCGAGCTGGGTCTCATCCTCGACGCCGGCGGCCGGACCGTCGGCTACACGGCGATAAACGACGTATCGGCCCGCGATATCGAAGGGGCGAATCCGCTCTACCTGCCGCAGGCCAAGATCTACCGGGGCTCCTGCGCACTTGGCCCGGCCGTGCTCCTGGTCGACGACGATTCCGCGCGGACGTTCCCGATCGAGCTGCGGGTCCTCGAGCCCGATGGAAGCGCCGCCTTCGAGGGTGCCGCCAACACCGACGCGATGGCCCGGTCGTTCGAGGACCTGGTCGGTGCCCTGCTTCGCGACAACGTCATCGGCGACGGCACGGTGCTGTCCACCGGCACCGGGGTCGTGCCGCCGGAGAGCTTCACTCTCAGGTCCGGGCAGAGGGTCGAGATCCGGATCGGCGGCCTCGGCCTGCTGTGGGACACGGTCGACGGAGGCACCGCGGGGTGAAGGCGAGCGATCGAGCCGCGGTGGTTGCCCGTCGGGGCGGCGCGGTTTCGGATGGGCCGGCCACTTTCCTCCGCTGCACCGGCTGCGGGTTCCGGGTCCCGGATGGCGCTTCGGCCCCCTTCGGCTGCCCCGAAGCCAGGCCGGGCGACGATGTAGACCACGTGCTCGAACGCGAGCTGGTCGCCGGGCGTGTGAGCTGGCCGAAACCGGCCGAGCCCGAACCGAACCCGTTCCTCCGCTACCGGACCCTCGCCCACGCGTGGCATGCGGCGCGGCGGCTGGGCTGGTCGGACGAGGAGTACGTAGCTCTCGTACGGCGCCTGGATGCGGCGGTTGCGGCGGTCGACGGCGCCGGCTTCAGGGAGACGCCGCTGCACGACGAGCCGGCGCTGGCCGACGCGCTCGGCTTCATACCCCCGGGCGGTCTCCTGGTCAAGGACGAGACACGGAACGTCTCCGGCTCCCACAAGGGGCGCCACCTCTTCGGGACGCTCCTGGAGCTCACGGTCGCCGAGGCGGCTCGGGCCCTGAGCGCGGCTCAGGGCCAGGCTGCAGGCCGCCGGCATGCCCCCGAGCCGCCGAGACTCGCCATCGCCAGCTGCGGCAACGCGGCCCTGGCCGCGGCAGTCGTCGCTCGGGCGGTGGAGAGGCCGCTCGACGTCTTCGTCCCGCCCGATGCCAACCCGGCGGTGCTGGCCCGATTGGCAGAGCTCGGGGCGGGCATCACCCTCTGCCACAGGCGCCCCGGCGAAGCCGGCGATCCGACCTACCTGCGGCTGCTCGAGGCTGTCCGCGCCGGCGCCATTCCCTTCGCCTGCATGGGCAATCTCAACCCCTACTCGGTCGAGGGCGGCGCCACTCTGGGTTGGGAACTGGTCGATCAGTTCCGGGGGCGCAGTGCAGCGCCTGACCGGCTCTTCGTCCAGGCCGGCGCGGGCGGCCTGGCCGCGGCCTGCATGACGGCCTTCACCGACGCCGTCGCCCTGGGCGTGGACGTCGGGATTCCCCGCCTCCACGCCGTCCAGACGGAAGGGGCCTGGCCCCTCGCGCGGGCCTACGAGCTCGTCGCATCGCGCATCTTCGTGCACGCTCCGACGGGGGCCGTGCCGCCCGCCTCGGACCCCGAGGCCCGCGCCGCGTTATTGCGCGACCTCGTGGCTTCCGGTCCCGGCGAGGCGGAGCTTGCGGCGGCGGCCCGGCACCGGTCGTCGTTCATGTGGCCGTGGGAGACCACGCCCCACAGCGCCGCGCAGGGCATCCTCGACGATGAGGCGTACGACTGGTTCGCCGTCGTCCGGGCGATGCTCCGCACGGGCGGCTACCCCGTGGTCGTGCCCGAGGCGGGCGTCCTCGCCGCCAACGAGCTGGCCCTGACGCACACCGGCACCGACGTCGACCACACCGGCTCGGCCGGACTTGCCGGCCTCCTCGAGCTGATGAAGCGAGGCGTCGTCGATCCGAACGAAACGGTAGCCGTGCTCTTCACCGGCGTCCGCCGCGGCATCGCGCCGGCGGCCGCCGCCGACGCCGCCCGGACGGAGGGCGGTGCGCAAACCCTGAAACGACCGCAAGGCGGCAACGGAGTTACAGTCGGCTAGTTCGGAGGTGACCAGGTGGGCGATCTCGGGCGGACCTTCCTCGGTGTCGACGGCGGCCAGACCGGGAGCCGGGCCGTCCTCGTGGACGAGACCGGCAAAGTGCTGTGCCGGGCCGAGGCCGGCGGGTTGATCCACGTCCTCGAGCCGCACGGCGACGAGCTCCTCCGGACGGCTCTCACCAATCTGCGGGATCAGACCACGATCGAAGGCAAGGCCCCCGACGTCGTCTACCTGGGGCTGACGGCCGTCGTACCGGGAACCGCCAGCGAGCCGCCGGGCATCGCGATCGCGGCCGGGGTCTGGCCCGACTCCCAGCGAGTCGTCGAGGGCGACGGCATCATCGCGTGGGCCGGGGCGACCGGCGGAGCGCCCGGCGTCTGCGCCATGGCCGGGACCGGATCGGTCGTCGAGGCGGTCAACGAGCGCGGCGAGAGAGTGGAGACCGGCGGCTGGGCCTACCTCTTCGGCGATCCGGGGAGCGGCTGGGACATCGGCTCGACCGCGGTCCGGCGGATGCTCCAGCGCTGGGACCGGGATCACTCCGTGTCGGCGGTCGGCCAGGTAGTCCTCAACGGTACCGATTCTGCGATCCCGCCGGAGGTTCCGGACAAGGTCTACTCGCGCGAGGTCGACTACGTTGAGATCGCCCGGCTGGCCGAGAAGATCACCGGCCTGGCCATAGCCGGGGACACGGAGGCGATCGAGATCGTCTCCGGGGCCGCCGCGGCCTTCGCCGCCGACGCCGCGGCCGCGATCGGCCGCCTGACCTGGGAGAACGAGCCGATCCTGGTCGGGGCGCTCGGCCGGATCTTCCGTGCCGGGGACGTCTACCGCGGGGCATTCCTGCGGGCTCTCGAGAGCCTCACACCGCGGCGCGTCCGCCTGGCCGACCCGGTCCTCACCGGTCTCGGCGGCGCCGCGCTCCTCGCCCTCCAGACCGGCGGCATCCCCCCGAGCCCGGAGATAGTGGCGACGCTCATCAAGGAAGGCCTCGGAGGCGGCGATGCCTGACCGCAAGGAACCGGCCGCTTCCGCCACGACGGCCACGCGGTACCTGGACGCCATCGACGAGCTGCTCGCCCGGGCGCGGGAGGCCAACCGCGATTCGATCCCGGCGGCGGCATCGATCGTCGCGGACACCGTCGAAGGCGACGGGGTCATCCAGACGTTCGGCAGTGGTCACTCACAGCTCCTCGCGCTGGAGGCGGCCGGCCGGGCCGGCGGCTACGCGGGAGTTCAGGTCATCTTCGACCCGGGCATGGGCCGGTCCGAGAAGGTCGAGGGCTACGCCCGCTCGCTCCTCCGCGACCAAGTCCTGGACCCCAGGGACTGCCTCATCGTCACCAGCAACTCGGGCCGAAACCCGGCCCCGATCGAGATGGCCATCGCGGCGGCCGAGGCGGGCCTTCCAGTCATCGCCATCACCGCCCTCGACTATGCGCGCAGCAGCCGATCGCGGCACTCCTCCGGCAAGCACCTCCACGACCTCGCCGACGTGGTGCTCGACACCTGCGGACCTCCGGGTGACGCAGTTCTCCGGATCGAAGGCGCTCCCGTCGCCGCCGGCGCGATCTCGACCGTGATCGGCGCCGCTCTCCTCAACGCCGTCCTCGTCGAATCGGTGGCCGAGCTGGTGCGGCGCGGCGTCGAGCCGCCGCTGGTCCGCTCCTACAACCTCGACGGCTCCGAAGCGCACAACGAGAAGATGTTCGCCCGCTATCGAGGGCGCGTAAACACGGTCATCTGAGGACGCCAGGCATCTGCCGCCATTCGAAGGAGACGCCATGAAGCAGTTCAGCGCCCCCGCCGGGATAGAGGTCGGTCTCGTACGGCGGCGGCCGGCGCTGGGGCCGAGGATCCGCGTGGACGAGCGTTCCGTCCGGCTCCTCGGCGCCATGGGCCGGGTCACGGCGACGCCCGTCCCGGAGCACTCCCGCCAAATCCAGTACTGGATGTGGAACAGCATGGTCCGGGAGGACGACGCCGGGCGCGTCGACCCGAGGCTCTGCTACGACTTCACCTTCATGCCCGACCGCCCGATCGGCTGGGAGCGTCCCAAGACGCTCGGCCACTCGCACCCGCGACCCGCCCCCGGGCGCCTCGGCTTTGCCGAGGTCGTCGAGGTCCTCGACGGCACCGTCGGGTTCATGGTCCAGGATCTCCTGCCCGGCCCCCGCTCCACCTTTACGGCCCTGGTGACCGGCCGTCCCGGCGACCGCCTGATCCTGCCGCCGTTCCTGCTCCATGCCTCGATAAACCTGGCCGGAGATCCGGTGGTCTTCAGCGACGTCATCGACCGGCGCATTGTCGAAGGCCGGCTTCCGTCCGATTACGGCGGCGTGGCCGGCGCGCACGGCATGGCCCATTTCATCGACCTCGACGGCGCCGACCGCCCCAACCCCTTCTACAAGGAAGTCCCACCCCTCCTGCGGCTGACCGCATTGGAGTGGTCGGGTCCGTCGCCCGACCGGCCGCTATACCGGGACTACGTGGAGAACGCCGGCGGCTTCGCCTGGATCGTCGACCCGGGCCTCTTCCCGAAGCGATTCCCCGACCTGTGGGCGCGGGTGCGGGAAGCGGCAACGCGGCAGGGCGAGAGCGGCGGCCTCGGACCGGCGGGAGGGAGGTAGCCATGAGCCGGATGGCGGACGAGATCAACGAACAACCGGCGGTGCTGGAGCGATGCCTTCGCGACGGCGCGTCCGAAATCCGGGCGGCGGTCGAACTGATCCGGCGGACTGGCCCGGAGCTGATCGTGGTCGCGGCCAGGGGGTCGTCGGCCTACGCCGGCACCTTCTTCCGCTCGCTCGTGGAGACGCACCTCGGGATCCCGGTCGTGCGCGCAGCTCCGGTCGTCCGGACCGCTTACGACCGCTCCGTGGCCTGGTCCCGGGCCGTGATGGTGGCCATCTCGCAGTCGGGCGGGAGCCCTGACACCCTCGCCGTGGTATCCGATGCGGTGGCCGCCGGCATCCCGACGATCGCGATCGTCAACGACCTGGATTCCCCTCTGGCAGGGACCGTCGACGCGGTCGTCCCGTGCCGCGCCGGACCCGAGGCCATCACGGCCACCAAGAGCTACACGTCCGAGGTCGCGCTCCTGGCAGCGATCGTCGCCGGCTGGACCGGCAGCGACGAGCTGCGGCTCGGGCTGGCCCGGGCCCCCGAATCAGTGGCCGGCGCCCTCGAGGCCGGCAAGTCGTGGCTCCAGACCGGGGCCGGAGCGGACCTGATTGCGGCGCTGGCGAAGAGCGACCGCGGGATCGTAGTCTCTCGCGGCCACAACCTGGCTACGGCTCGCGAGGTGGCCCTCAAGATCACCGAAACCGGGGGCGTCTTCACGGCGGGTCTCTCGGCGGCGGATTTCCTGCACGGACAGGTCGTCCTCGCCACCCCGGGCGTCCCGCTGCTCGCATTCCGGCCGGATGGCCCGGCCGGGGCTTCGGTCGATCGAGCCCTCGAGGGCGCAGCCCCGTACGGTGCGCCGCAATGGGTCGTGGGCGGCCGCGAGGTCGGGGCCCGGCCGGACGCGCTCGTCCTTGCCGACGAGCTGCCCGAGGCTCTGACGCCGCTCACCTTCGTGGTCCCGGGGCAGCTGGCCGCGGAGCGCGCGGCACGGGCGCGAGGTCGCGACCCGGACATGCCGGATGGGCTCGTCAAGGTGATCCGTACCTACTGAGGGCCGCCCGTTGAACCGTCCGGACGCGATCGCGAGGCCGAGGCTCGGCGCCGTTGTCTTCGACATGGACGGCGTTCTGGCCGATACCGAGCCGATCCAGGAGGAGGCCCTCGCCGTCTTCCTGGCGCTCCGCGGCAGGTCCCTCTCCACCAACGATTACGCGGAGATGATCGGCCTGGACTACCGCGCCTTCTGGACGGAGTTGATCCGCCGCTACGGGCTCGACGAGTCGGTCGAGGAATGCGTCCACGGCTATGAGCCGATCCTGCTGCCTCGCCTCGTCGGGCTTCCGGCCGCGCCGGGGGCGACCGAGCTCGTCCGCGCCCTCGCCGCCGCGAGCCTGCCCCTGGCCGTCGCGTCTTCCTCGTTCCGCCCGGTCGTCGAGGCGACCCTGCGCGGGATCGGCCTGCGCGATGCCTTCTCGGCAATCGCCTCGGGCGAGGACGTTCGATACGGCAAGCCGGCGCCGGAGATCTACCTGCTGGCGGCCGAACGGCTCGGGGTCGAGCCCGGAATGTGCGTCGCCATCGAGGACTCCCCCAGCGGCGTGCGTGCGGCCCTGGCCGCGGGAATGGCGTGCCTGGGCATCATCACGCCCTATTCGACGAGCGAGAAGCTCCGGGCAAACAGGAGCGTACGGTCGCTGACCGAGGTCTCACCCTCCGACCTGGAGGCGATGATCCCCGCGCGTCCTGACGATCCTCGTCCCGGAGCCGGCACCGATCGCTAGACACCAGACGTCTGACGTCTGCTAGGATTGCCCGGTCGCAGCGCGAAACAACGGTAAGAGCGCGCCGCACTCCGGCGGGACAGCCAGGGGTTGGTAGAACCATGAGAGACGCGGACGAGGCAGGTTCCCTCTACGGCGTCGTCGATGTCGGCGGCACGAAGATCGTCGCCGGCGTGGCGACCGAGAACGAGATCCTGGCCACGACGAGGATCGCCACCGACGTGGCCGACGGCGCGGACGCCGTCACGGCTCGAATAGCGGGGGCGATACGCGATGCGCAGCGGCAGCTGTCGCTCGAGAACCAAACCCTGACCGCCGTGGGAGTGAGCGTGCCCGGGCCCCTCGACACGGCCCTCGGCATCGTCTCGTTCACGCCGAACCTTCACTGGATCGACTATCCCGTCGCGGCTAGGCTGAGCGCCGCGCTCGGCGGAGTGCCGGTCTCGATCGACGACGACGCCAACTGCGCCGGCCAGGGCGAGGCCGCCTTCGGGGCCGGCATCGGGTACCGCCACCAGGTGTACCTGACCATCAGCACCGGCATCGGCGGGGCGGTCATCGTCGACGGCCGAATCGACCGCGGCTTTCGCGACGCCGCCGGCGAGGCCGGCCACATGACCATCGTGCCCGGCGGCCCGGACTGCCTCTGCGGCAACAGCGGCTGCCTGGAGGCCGTGGCCTCCGGCACCGCCATCGCCCGGAGGGGCCGGCAGCTCATGATCCAGGACCAGTCGTCGACCCTCGCTCGCCTCACCGGCGGTGACCCAGATCTGGTGACGGCACCGATGGTCTTCGAGGCGGCGGCCGCGGGCGACGTAGGTTGCGAGATGGTGCTCGACGACGTCACCACGTACCTGGGCATCGCCCTGGGGAACATCGTCCACCTGCTCAACCCCGAGGCGATAATCCTGGGTGGCGGCGTGATGGAGCAGGCGGAGGTGCTCCTGCCGCGGATCGACCATCGGATGCGGACGCACCTGTTCAAGGTCCAGCGCGAGGGCCTGGTTCTCAAGCGGGCCTCGCTCGGCGATCGCAGCGGGCTGATGGGCGCGCTGCAGCTCGTGCGCGGGAAAGGGATGGCGCCGGCCGATCCACCGAGTGGCTCCGGGAAAGCGGAAGCGCCGCGGGCCGCGAGTTGATCACGATCCGGGATCGCCGGCCGCTGCCCCTCCAGGTCCGGGACGAGATCCGGGACCTGATCGCCGAGCGCGCCCTGGGACCGGGCGACCAGCTGCCCGGCGAGGCCGAACTGGCGGACCTCTTCTCCGTCGCCCGCACGACCGTTCGCGAGGCTCTCAAGCTCCTCGAGCAGGACGGCCAGATCGACGTCCGCCACGGCGTCGGCCGCTTCATCGCTCCGGCGACGGTCCAGTGGCCCATCACCAGGCTCGAGAGCGTCACCGAGATGATGGTCGCGATGGGGTCGCCGGTCACGAACCGCGTGATCTCGGTCGGCCTGGCGCCCGCGACCGAGGAAGAAGCGGCTGCTCTCCGTCAGGACGCCGGGTCGCCGGTCGTGCGCCTCGAGCGTGTCCGCTCGATCGACCGGCGGCCGGTCATCTACTCGATCGACGTCATCGCCGGATGGGTCGTGGGCAACGACCCGGCCGGGATCGACTGGAGCGGCTCGTTGCGGTCGGTGCTGGACGAGCGCGGCGCAGGGATGGCCTCCTCGACCGCCCAGCTTCGGGCGGTGACGCTCCCCCACGGCATTGCCCCCGCCCTCGGGGAAGACGCCCACGCGCCGTGGCTGCTCATGATCCAGACGCACTTCACCGCGGACGGCCGTCCCGTCCTCTTCTCTCACGACTACCACCGCGGCGACGCCTTCACGTTCAACGTGCTGCGCCGCTCGAGCGGCTCGCCGGGCAAGTAGAACGAGGAGACAATCGATGAAAGCGACAACCAATCACCCCCTCGATGCGGTCAGCGCGGACGAGATCCCGGCCGAGACCGTCCTGCGCTGGCACGCCGCCATAGCCGACGAGCTTCGGGTCGCCTTCGAGGCCGTGCTCCCGGCGCCGCGATTCACTCTCGGGCCGAGACTGCGCGAGTTCGAGGCGGAGCTGGCCACCTACGTGGGCACTACGCACTGCATCGGCGTCAGCAGCGGCACGGCAGCCTTGACCCTGGCCCTGCGCGCGCTGGGAGTGGGGCCCGGTGACGAAGTCATCACCGTCTGCAACACGTACGTGGCCACGGCTTTTGCCATCACGTACACCGGGGCCACGCCCGTCTTCGTTGACGTGGATCCCGTCACGCTCAACATGGATCCGGCGCAGATACCCGCCGCCATCTCGAGGCGAACCAAGGCCATCCTGCCGGTCCACATCTACGGCCAGGCCGTGGAGATCGACCGGATCCGCGCGGTTGAGCCGGAGATCCCGATCCTCGAGGATGCAGCCCACGCCCACGGCGCGACATTCGGCGATCGCAAGTGCGGCAGTCTCGGCGACATGGCCGCGTTCAGCTTCTACCCGACCAAGGTCATGGGCGCTCTCGGCGACGGCGGCGCTATCACGACCTCGAACGACGAGCTGGATCGCAAGCTGCGCCAGCTCCGATACATGGGCCAGGCCGGTCCGAAACACCAGCACCAGGAGCTCGGCTACCAGGAGCGGCTCGACGAGATGCAGGCGGCCTTCCTCTCGGTCAAGCTCCGCCACCTCGACGAGCAGGTCGCCGGCCGCCAGCGCGTGGCGGCACGGTACCGCGAGCTCCTGGCCGGCACTCCGGTCGTCACCCCCGCGCCGGACGTCACGGGACGGCATGCCTATTACATGTTCACCATCCAAGCCCCCCGGCGTGACGAGCTGGCCGAGTTCCTGGCCGAGCGCGGCATCCGGACGCAGATCATCTATCCGCATCTCGTCCCGGATCAGGGCGCGTACCAGGCCCACCCGATGCGGTGCATCGGCGACTTCCCGGTCGCACGCGCGGCCAGGGACAGGATCCTGTGCCTGCCGATGTTCGCCGAGTTGACCGACGCCGAGATCGAGCGAGTGGCCCAGGGCATCCGCGCCTTCTGCAAGGCCGACTGAGATGCGTCTCGTCGTGCTGGGCGGCAGCGGAAGCTCGACGCCCGAACTCTTCGATGCCCTGGCCGACTGGCCCGGCGGCATAGAGCACCGTCCGCCGCTCGAAGTCGTCCTGGTCGGCCGGACCCTCGAGAAGCTCTACGTCGTCGTGGGGGCGTGCCGTGCCCGCATCGGCCCCGGCCCGCAGCTCACGGTGTCGGGCGAAGCCGACCGGCGCCGCGCCCTGGAAAGGGCCGACGTCGTCCTCAACCAGGTCCGGATCGGCGGCTACGCGGCGCGCGCCTTCGACGAATCGTTTCCCTGGCAGGCCGGCATTCCCGGCGAGGAGACGATGGGCCCGGGCGGGTTCGCCAACGCGGTCCGAACGGTGCCGGCGCTCCGGCCGACCTGGCGGGATATCGCGGAAGTCGCCCCGGGCGCGCTCGTCATCAACCTCACCAACCCGGCAGGGATCGTCCAGGCCGCGGCGCTGGCGGAACACCCGGAGCTCAACGTCGTTTCCGTGTGCGACTCGCCGATGCCAATCCTTGATCGCATCGTCGAGCGACTCGGCCGCGATCCCGGGCGGGTCTGGGCGCGCTACCTCGGCATGAACCATCTCGGCTGGTACGTGCCCGAGCCGTCCGACGGCGCAGGCCAGCTCGACGCGCTGGCGGACCTGGCGATGGGCAACGACCCGCTCGACGTGCGCCTGCAGCAGGCCATCGCCGCGCCGTACGTGCGCTACTACCTGCACCCGGACAGGATTCTGGCCGTCCAGCAGGGCAAGCCCACGCGGGCCCAGTCGCTGCAAGAACTCGAGGCGTCGCTCCTCGCCGGCTACCGCGCCGACCCCGGGGCGGAGCTCCCCCGCCGAGGGGCGGTGGTCTGGTACCGGATGGCGGTGCTCCGCTACCTGGACGCGTGGATCCACGGCACGGCCGAGGCCCCGGTCATGGCGGGCATCCTCAACGGCGGCCGTATCGCGGACCTGCCGCCGGACGTAGTCGTGGAACTGCCCCACGTGGCGCACGGCCCGGCCGACCTTCGACCTCTCGAACCTGCCGCTCTGCCGCCGCTCCCGGCGGCAATGCTCCGGGCCCACGCCGCCTACGAATCCCTCGCCGCGCGTGCCCTCGCCCCCGGCGCGGACGCCGAGACGAAGATCAGGGCCCTCGCTGCCAACCCGATGGTTCGCGACACGGACCGCGCCGCCGCCCTGTGGCACGCCATCGAAGCGGGGCCGATGGGCTGGGGGCGGGGTCGCCTCGCAAGACCGCATTCGACACGTCGCCGACCGTCTCTACACTCCGACGATGTCGACCCGACCTGCCGGAGGAAACGAGTGAGCGCCAGTGGTCCCGGCGACGGCCGCGCCCGGATCGCCATCGAGAACGTGAACCACCCCGGCTCCATGTCCGACGTGGACGCCGCGATGTACCTCGCCATGCGCCGCGCGTTGCTGGGGGCGCTGCCGGACGGCGCGCCCGGCATGACGGAGTCGGAGATGCGCAAGGCCGTCCGGCCACTGCTGCCCGCCGATCTCTTCCCCGGTGGGGCCAAGGCTGGGTGGTGGTCCAAGGCAGTCCAGCTCGACCTCGAGGCCAAGCGGTTCATCGCCCGGGAATCCTCGAGGCCGCTGCGCTGGCATCGCAACCCGGATCGGCGAGCCTGAGGTGGCCGAGCTCCGCACGCTGATGTCCGGCCTGGTCTTCGGCGAGTCGCCGCGGTGGCACGAGGACCGCCTGTGGTTCTCCGACTGGGGCGCGCACGAGGTGATAGCGGTCGGCCTCGATGGCAAGAGCGAAGTCGTCGCGCACGTGAACTCCTTTCCGTTCTGCATCGACTTCCTGCCCGACGGGCGCCTGCTCGTCGCCTCGGCACGCGATCGATCGCTCCTGCGCATGGAGCCGGACGGCTCGCTCGTGACCCACGCCGATCTGGCCGGCCTGGCCGATTACAGCTGGAACGATATAGCCGTGAACGGACGGGGCAACGCCTACGTCAACAACATCGGCTTCGCATTTCCGGGCGGCGAGTTCGCTCCCGGGATCGTCGCGGTGGTGACGCCGGACGGCTCCGCACGCCAAGTGGCGGATGGCCTCGCCTTTCCCAACGGCATGGCCGTGACGCCCGACGACTCCACCCTGATCGTGGCCGAGTCCTACGGCGGCAGGCTCACGGCCTTCGACATCGCGGCGGACGGCGGCCTGTCCAACCGCCGGGTCTGGGCCGATCTCGGCGAGGCCGCCGCTCCCGATGGGATATGCCTCGACGCCGAGGGGGCGGTCTGGTACGGCGACGTTCCCAACAAGCGTTGCGTCCGAGTCCGAGAAGGGGGCGAGGTACTGCAGACGATCAGCCTGGATCGCGGCTGCTTCGCGTGCGCCCTGGGCGGGCCGGACGGACGGACGCTGCTGATGATCGCCACCGAGTGGCATGGCACCGAGGGCATGGCCGGCGGCGCGCGCACCGGCCAGGTGCTCGTGACCGAGGCGCCCGCACCGGCCGCCGGCCGGCCCGGCGAATCCCAACGAAGAGCGCAAGACTCCTGAACAGTTTCTGAACATCCCTTCCGTAGTCTTTCGGGTAACGAAAGGGGTCCCGAATGACGAACCAGTCCAGGTTGCGCGTTCTCAGCTTCGTCCTTCTCGCGTCCACCGTGGGCGCCTGCGCGGGCTCCGCCACGCCCACCCCGGCCGCTCCAACGGCGGCAGCTCCCACGGCGGCCCAACCGGCGCCGGCCGGCCCGGCCCGGAACGCGGCGAATCCCGTCCAGCCGGCCCCACCGTCGCAGGCCCCGAACCCTGTCAACGATCAGAAGCAGCCGAAGGCGGACGCTTCGACGGGCCCCGGCTCGATGAACATGGACCAGACCCTCTCGGACAACGCCCAGGGAATGACGATCGCCTTCGACGGGCTGGCCTTCCTGACCGGCAACCTCGGCTCGGACTCGTTCTTCCCTCCCGGCAAGGTCGCCGACTTCTGGGGCTTCCAGTACCTCCGCGACAACGACCCGAGCCTGATGGGCCATAACACGGACTTCCTGACCAGCGCCGCGCTCAACATGTACTCAATCCTGACGACGAGCCAGCGAGCCCAGCTGACCGCGCTGGCCAAGAGCCAAGTCGCCTCGATCAACGACTACGGCTACAAGCGCTTCGTCCTGATGACGGCCTTCCGCCGCCTGCTCGAGGGCAACCTTCCGGCCGGGACGACCGGACTCAGCGAGGCCGCCGTCAAGTCCTTCTCGGCCGACCTGTACCGCCTTGACGGCCAGATCAGCTACCAGCGGGCCGTGGTGATGGGCGACATCCTGCACAACCTCAGCGCCAGCCAGAAGACGTTCCTGGCCGGCATGGTCGGCAAGGGCATGACCTCCTGGCCGAAGGTGACCGAGCCGGCCGACATGCGGCCGCTCAGCCAGGACGAGAAGGTGGCCGTCATGACGTACTCGGGCGACCTTTTCGCCTGGTACGCGGGCTCGGTAACGGCCGACGTCTACTTCTGCCCCGAGCGCCACGGCACCTACTTCGGCTCGTTCTACATGAAGGACGCGCCCGCGGTCGGCAATCCCGGCTACAGCATCGGCACGAACATCACCGGCGACATGGGCAAGGGCTTCATCGAGGCTCTTACGCCGGATCAGGCGAGGCTGATCACCGGGCTGGTGGATACGCAGCGCTCGGACCTGACGGGGATCGTCGACGTCCGCACGCAGGTGTCCACCCAGCTGCGGCAGTTGATCGCCGGCCAGACGGCCAGCCAGGACACGGTGCTGAGCCTGATGGGCACGTACGGCGGACTTGACGGCTCCCTTGTCTACAGCTACGCGACCAACTTCGCGAAGGTCGGGCAGAGCCTGACCGCGGCGCAGAAGACGCAGCTGATGGCACTTCGGCACCAGACCCTGGGCGACTTCACGCCGAAGGCCGCCTTCCTCTACGCGGAGCCGATCCCGTTCCCCACGGTCCAGAACACGGACTTCCTCTTCGCATGAGCCGTCCCGGTTTCGGATCTGTCTTGTCAGCGGCCGCTGCCGGTTCCGCGGCGGCGGCTGCCGCTCGCCCGGAGCGCCTCGATCTGCCATGACCCAAACCCCCGTGAATGAAGAGCCCTCCGCCTCGCCTCTATCACGGCGCCAGTTCATCAAGCTCTCGTTACTGGCCCTGGTGGGTGCCGTTCTGGCGGCCTGCGGGGTCGACAAGCTCCCGGCCGGCTCGATCGGGTCGAGCGCCCCCTCGTCGGGCCGGACGCCGGCCCCTACACCCACTCCGACTCCGCCGGTCCTCCCGATAGCCCCGACCGGCTCGGCCGGACCGGCGGGCTGGGTGGCAGGTTCGATCCTGGGCCGGCCCACCAACAGCTCGATCACCCTCAACACGATCCCGACCAGCGCGGGCGAGCTCTACGTGGAGTACGGCACGGCGTCCGGGCAATACACCGGCCGGACCGCTGTCCAGGCGGCCGTGGCGGGCACTCCGATCGAGACGCTGCTCGAGGGCCTGACACCCAACATCCGCTACTACTACCGGCTCGACAGCGGGGGTGGGGTCAGCGGCCAGGGCAGCTTCATGACCCAGCGAGCCCCCGGCAGCAGCTTCGTGTTCGACATCCAGGGCGACTCGCACCCTGAGCGCCTTGGTAAGCAGTTCACGCCCGACCTGTACGTGAAGACCCTCCAGGGCGCGGCGGCGGATCAGCCGGACTTCTACATGACCATCGGCGATGACTTCAGCGTCGACACTCTCAAGACCGTGAACGCCGACACGGTTCGGGCGGTCTACCTCAACCAGCGCAAGTGGCTGGGGCTCGTGGGCGCACCCGTCTTCCTGGTCAACGGCAACCACGAGCAGGCCTCGATGGCCAACCTGAACGGGAGCGCGAACAACGTGGCCGTCTGGGCCCAGACCGCCCGCAACCTCCACTACCCGCAGCCGGCTCCGGACACCTTCTACAGCGGCGACGAAGTGCCGGTCCAGTTCATCGGTCTGCTCCGGGACTACTACGCCTGGACGTGGGGAGACGCCCAGTTCCTGGTGATCGACCCGTATTGGCACTCGCCGGTCACCGTGGACAACCAGTTCGGCTCCGACCACGCCCCCAAGGCCGCCCGCAACGAGTGGGATGTGACGCTGGGTGACGCCCAGTACCAGTGGTTCAAGCGCACCCTCGAGTCCGGCACGGCGAAGTACAAGTTCGTGTTCACACACCACGTGATGGGCACCGGCCGCGGCGGCGTCGAACTCGCCAAGTCGTACGAATGGGGCGATGCCGCCGGCCTCGCCGCTCACCGCCCGCGCTGGAGCAAGACGATCCATCAGCTCATGGCGGACACCGGGGTCACGATCTTCTTCCAGGGCCACGACCACATCTTCGTCCACCAGACACTCGACAGCGTCGTCTACCAGTCGCTGGCCCAGCCGGCCGATCCGAACTACGCCCTGAACAATGCCGACGCCTATCGGACCGGCGACAAGCTGCCGAGCAGCGGGCGCGTGCGGGTCGCCGTCTCGCCCACGGGAGTCAAGGTCGACTACGTCCGCTCCTACCTCGACAAGCCCGACGAGCTTGCCTTCTCGTACGACGTGAGGTAGATGAGATGGCAGACCGGCCTCCGTCCGATCCCGGATATCAGCCCGCCGCCGCCGCCCCTCTGTCGCGCCGGGAGTTCATCAAGCTCTCGGTGCTGGCCTTCGTAGGTGCGGTCCTGGCGGCATGCGGGATCGGGAAGCTTCCGGCCGGCTCGAGCGCCGCTGGTGCCCCGGCCGCTCCGACCCCGGTTCCCACGCCGGTTCCGACCACGACTCCCCTGCCGATCGCCCCAGCCGGCTCGGCCGGACCGGCGAGCACGCTCGCGGGCTCGATCCTAGGCCGGCCCACCAACAGCTCGATCACCCTCAACACGATCCCAACCAGCGCGGGCGAGCTCTTCGTCGAGTACGGCAAGACCGCCGGGCAGTACACGGGCCGGACCGCCGCCCAGCGGGCCGTCTCGGGCGTCCCGATCGAAACGCTGATCGAGGGGCTGGAGCCCAACACCCGCTACTACTGCCGGCTCCACGCCGGCGGGGACAGAGCCGGGCAGGGCTCCTTCATGACCCAGCGGGCGCCCGGGAGCAGCTTCGTGTTCACGATCGACGCGGACCCCCACTACGGCGACCCGAACTTCAACGCCCAGCTCTACGACATCACGCTGGCCAATGCCCTCGCCGACGGCCCCGACTTCCACGTCAACCTGGGCGACACATTCATGACAGAGAAGCTCAAGGCGCCCACGCCCGCCCAGGTCGTCGGCACCTATGCCGATATGCGCGCGCATCTCGGCCTCATGGGTGCCGGCGCCCCGCTATTCCTGGTCAACGGCAACCACGAAGGCGAGCTCGGCTGGTTGCTCGACGGAGGCGACCAGAACCTGGCCGTCCGCTGCACGCAGACCAGGCACACCTACTACCCGAACCCGACACCCAACGCCTTCTACTCGGGCAGCGCCACGCAGGCGCCGTTGATCGGCCTGCGGGACGGTTACTACGCCTGGACCTGGGGCGATGCCTTTTTCGTAGCGCTCGATCCCTTCTGGTACACGCGTCCCAAGCCTGCGCCCCAGACGAACGCGAACTGGGGCTGGACGCTCGGCCGGGAGCAGTTCCTCTGGCTCAAAGAGACTCTCGAGTCCAGCGCGGCCAGGCACAAGTTCGTCTTCACCCACCAGCTTGTCGGCGGGCGGGACAAGGATGGGCGGGGCGGTATCGAGACGGCAGGCTACTACGAATGGGGCGGCCTCAACCAGGACGGGAGCCCGGGCTTCGACACCCACCGACCCGGCTGGGGCAAACCCATCCATCAGCTGCTCGTGGAGAACCACGTCAGCGCCGTCTTCCACGGCCACGACCACGTCTTCGTGAAGCAGGATCTGGACGGAGTGGTCTACCAGGAGTGCGCTCAGCCCAGCATCACCCGCTACGACAGCACGCAGCTGGCCGCGGACTACGGCTACACGCATGGAGACGTGCGCAGCAGCTCCGGCCACCTCCGAGTGACGGTCGCGCCCGGCGGAGTGCGCGTCGAGTACGTCCGCGCCTACCGACCGGCGGACGAGACCTCCGCGCGGCGGAACGGGCAGGTGGATTATGCCTACACCATCTGAGTGGACCGGACGACGGCGCCGGGGGGCTTTCCTCCGGAGACCGGACGCGCCGGCCGGCTTCGAAGAGGCGGCTCGATGACCGGCCCCCCGAGCAGGGCGCTCACCGGGGCTCGGTTCACCGGCCCGGACGCTGCCTGGATCAGGCCGGCGCACGTGGGGGTTGCCGCGCTGGCGGCCGCCATATACATCGCCAATCTAGCGGCGGGCGGCTTTGGCAACAGCTACTACGCGGCCGCCGCTCTGGCCGCCTCACAGAGCTGGACCGCCTGGTTCTTCGGCTCCTTCGACGCGGGCAATTTCATCACCGTCGACAAACCGCCGCTCGCGACCATGCTGATGGGTCTCTCGGTGAGGGCTTTTGGGCTCAGCTCATGGAGTGTCCTGATGCCGCAGGCGATCGCCGGAGTCGCCACCGTTGCGCTGCTGTTCGCGATCGTCAGGCGCAGCTTCGGCCCGGTCGAGGCCACGATCGCGGGCCTCGTCATGGCGACTACGCCGGTGGCCGCCCTCATCTTTCGCTACGACAACCCGGACGCGCTCCTGACTCTCCTGCTCGTCGGAGCCGCTGGAGCTCTTCTCCGCGGCCTGGAGAACGGACGCATCCGCTGGGCAGTCCTGGCCGGAGTGCTTGTGGGGCTCGCCTTCAACACCAAGTTCCTGCAGGCGTACCTCGTCCTCCCGGCGTTCGCGTTTGTCTGGGCGGTCGCGGCGCCGGGCAGCATCCGGAGGCGGGCTGCCGGCCTCGCGGCGGCGGCGGTCTCGCTCGTGGTCAGCAGCGCGTGGTGGGTTATCGCAGTCCAGCTGACTCCCGTAAGCGCCCGACCCTACATCGGAGGCAGCTCGACCAACTCGGTGTTCGATCTGCTCCTGGGCTCTGCCGGCCTGGCCCGGGTCTTTCGAATCACGCCGAGCGGCAGCTCGGTCGCGACAGGCAGCGCCGGCGTCGGAGCCAGCCCGAGCGGAGATCCCGGCCTGCTGCGCCTCCTCGACCCGCAGCTCGGTGGCCAGATCGCCTGGCTACTTCTCTTCGCGGGGATCGCGCTGTTCGCGGGGATCGCTCTCCGCGGGCGGACCCCGCGGACGGATCTTCGTCGCGCCGCGTATCTGACCTGGGGTCTGTGGCTCGCCACCCACGCGGTCGTGTTCAGCTTCATGACCGGCACGATCCACACGTACTACACAATCGCCTTGGCACCAGCGATCGCGGCGCTCGTCGGCGGCGGCACGGCAGACCTGTGGGCGCTGCGATCGCGATCGCGGCTCGCCGGAATCCCGCTGGGGATCGCGATTCTCTCGAGCGCGGCCCTGGCCTGCGTGCTCCTGAACCGATCCCCCGATTTCGTGCCGGGGCTCGGCAGTCTGGTGTTGGCGGTCGCGATCATCGCCGAGGCCGTTATCGCGATCCCGGTCGGGATCGGCACATACGTTCGCCTCGGGGCGGCGGTGGTCGCGCTGGGCGCCCTGCTGGCCGGGCCGCTCTCCTACTCCGTCTACACGGCGGGGAGAGCCTATTCCGGTGGCAACCCCAGCGCCGGTCCACTCGTGGCGACCGGCGGTGACCCTGCCCCGGCGGCCCCAGGCCAGCCGTCGCGGCCGGGCGCTGGGTCCGGGGCGAATCAATCGCTCGCGGGGCCAGGCGGCCAGTCTCAGAGCAGCTTCACGGACGGAGGCCAGGACCGATACCCCGATCCACTCCTGGTCTCATACCTCGTCGCGAACCGCGGTTCGGCGACGTGGGTCGTGGCAGTCACTTCGGCAGACGACGACGGACCGCTTGAGCTCGTGACGGGCCTCCCGATCATGGCGATGGGCGGGTTCAAAGGATCGGACCCGGCGCCGGACCTGGCCCAGCTCCAGGCATTCATCGCGTCCGGTCAGCTCAGGTACGTCGTCGTGGGCGGAGGGAGGAGCGGAGGCACGGGCGGCGGAGATGGGCCGGGGGGCTCCCAGGCAGAGGTCAACAACTTCTGGGTTACGAGCGCCTGCAAGATCGTCGACTTCGGATTGGGTATCGCAAACTCGCCGTTGTACGACTGCGCCGGCGCCATAGCGGGCGAGGGCTGACATGCCCGGCTTGCGGGCCGGCCGGGTGGGCCATGGGCCCGATGCTAGGATGCCGTGATGGGCAAGACCATCCTCGTCGCCGACGACAAGGCCAGTGTGCGCCAGCTCGTCCGCGAGTACCTCGAGGCCGAGGGTTTCCGAGTGGTCGTCGCCTCAAACGGGCGCGAAGCCCTGGTAGCCGCCCGGCAGTCGAAGCCCGACCTGATCCTGCTCGACATCATGATGCCGGAGATGAGCGGCTACGACTTCATCCGCGCCTACCGCAAAGAGCGCGAGACTCCGATCATCCTGCTGACGGCGAGGCTCGAGGAGACCGACAAGGTCCTCGGCTTGGAGCTCGGGGCCGACGACTACGTCACCAAGCCGTTCGGCATGAAGGAGCTGGTCGCCCGGATCAACGCCCTTCTGCGCCGGACGGGCCGCCTGCCGCCATCACCGGAAGTCATCGCCGCCGGCGACGTTCGGATGGATCTCGAGTGTCGCGAGGTCACCGTCGGCGAACGGCAAGTGAGCCTGACTCGGTCGGAGTTCGACCTGCTGAGGCTCCTCGTCGCGAACCCGGGCCGCGTGTTCAGCCGCTCCGAGCTGCTCCTGAAGCTCGAGGGCGCCGAGTTCGAAAACGTGGAGCGGACCATAGACGTCCACGTCCGCAACCTTCGCAAGAAGATCGAGCCGGACCCGTCGAAGCCGACCCATATCGAAACGGTTTTCGGCGTCGGGTACAGGGTCCGCCAGTCATGAGACTCACCCACAAGCTGACGCTGGCCTTCCTGGTCGTGAGCCTGATCGCGATCGGCCAGGCGGCCGTCTTCGTCTGGTTCACGACCTCGACCGAGTTCAACCAGTACCTGGCCGACCAGCGTCAATCGCAGTTCGTCAGGGTCGCGACGGACTACTACCAGGTGCACGGCAACTGGATCGGTGTCGACGACGCGCTGCGGTCGCAGGGCCTGCTCCCTCCAGCCCCGAAGCCGGGAGCGACCCCGCCTGACCCGCAGCCCTACGCACTGGTTGACCACAATCGGGTGGTCGTCGTCGCCGCCGGCGACTACATGGCCGGCCAGAAGGTCCAGCAGGGCGTGCTCGCCAAGGGCATCGGGATCGAGGTCGGCGGCCTCGTGGTGGGAACGGTCTTGACGACCGGCCAGGCCCCGGTCCGAAGCACGATCGACGACCGCTATTTGGGCGGCGTGAACCAGTCACTCCTGGTCGCGGCCCTCGCCAGCGCGCTGATCGCCTTCGTACTGGGGCTCCTGATCGCCCGCAACCTGGCCAGACCGCTGCGCGCCCTGACCGCCGCCACCCGTTCCATGGCCCACGGCGAGCTCGATCAGCGCGTGGTCGTCAACTCACGCGACGAGCTCGGCGAGCTCGCGCAGGCCTTCAATCAGATGAGCGCCGACGTGGCCCGGGCCAACCAGTCGCGCCGCCAGATGACGGCCGACATCGCCCACGACCTGCGCAACCCGCTGACGGTCATAGGCGGCTACCTCGAGTCGCTCCAGGACGGCAAGCTCGAGCCCACCCAGGAGCGCTTCGAAACGATGCACGCCGAAGTCCGGCATCTGCAGAGCCTGGTCGAGGACCTGCGAACACTCTCCCTGGCCGACGCCGGCGAGCTGGTGCTCCGTCGCCGGCCGGTGGCGCCCGGAGAGCTGCTCGGCCAGGTCGCGGCCGCGTACGAGCACCAGGCCGAGCAGAAGGGCGTGCGCCTCAGCGTTGACGTCGGGGCAAATCCGCCCGCAGCCAACCTGGACCCGGAGAGGATGGAGCAGGTCCTGCGCAACCTCGTGGACAACGCGATCCGGCACACGCCCAATGGCGGTGAGATCCGCCTGACCGCCGGGCAGTCCGGGCAGGCGCTGGTCCTGGCCGTCGAGGACAGCGGCAGCGGCATCGCGCCCGAGGCGCTGCCCCACATCTTCGAGCGCTCCTACCGCGGCGATCCGTCACGCAGCGGAAGCGAATCCGGGCTGGGTCTGGCCATCGCGAAGTCGATCGTCGAGCTGCACGGCGGCACCATCGGGGTCGAGAGCAGGCCGGGTGGGGGCGCCCAGTTCTCCGTGGTCATCCCCGGCCGATAGCACGCTCAGACGGGGGTCTCCATGCTGGCCTCGAGGCGGCCTGGCGGCCGCGGTTCAGGCGATGAACGACAGGAAGCCGAAGAAGAGGCCCAGGTCTGTCCAGTTGATCTTGGCGTCGATCGAGATGATCCCGGCCGTCGTGATCACGGCGATCGCGAAGCAGATGCAGGCCACGATGATCAGGAGCGACTTCGGATTGTTGAACATACTGTTGCGAGCCACGAGGTTTCTCCTTCGTTGAGATCCGGTCTTCTCGGCCAGGATCGGTAGTTGGCATAGAGACGATCTGGGGTGACCAGAGATGGGCGCCGGCTGCCACGGCTAGAGCTAGCTGCCGGCCGCGGCTTCCCTCTTGGATCGCCGGCGGGCGCGATACCAGGCGAGATACTCGAGCAACTCCTCCTTCTCGTCGTCGGTGAGGTCGGCGAAGAGGGCCGCAGTCGCCGCGTCAGAAGCGCTCGTGTCCGGCTCGCCCGGAACTCGGTAGCCGCTGAGCCGCATCAATTCCGCGTACGGAACAGCCAGGGCCTGGCTCAGGCTGTGAAGAACCTGCGGCGAAGGCTTCTTGACGGCGTCACCCTCGAGCTTGCTGAGGTACGCCCCGGAGATGTTCGCCGCCTTTGCCGTGTCTCTGGCCGTCAGCACACGTAACTCACGCGCCCGTTTGAGTACGGCCCCCAACGTCAGATTCATCGCTCTCCGTCCACGCCCCGAATGGGTGCGTCCGCTGTATCCTACAGTGGCACTGTGCAACTACAGTTGACAATACCACAGATGCGTGGTTCACTGCAATCGATCAAAGCAGTGGCCGGAGCGTCTCCCGGCGGTGACCTCGGTGGCCCCGCTTCCCCGGATGCAAAGCGCACAAGAGCGCACAAGGAAGAAGCGTGTAATGGGTTACCTGGCATGGATCGTCGTCGGCGCGATCGCCGGCTTTATCGCGAGCGAGGTCATGGGATCGCGCTTCGGTCTTCTGATGATGGTCGTCCTGGGCGTCGTCGGCGGCCTCGTCGGCGGCTTCGTGGCGACGACAGTACTCAAGGTCGGTACCGTCAACGGCATCAACGCCGAGAGCATTCTGATCGCCACGATCGGCGCGATCGCAGTTCTCTTCCTGGTATCACAAACGCACCGCAGTCGCGGCTTCTTCCGCTGAGATCGGCCTTCCGCCGAGTCTCGCCAATTCGAGTGATCCCACAGCCACAGGACCGGCTCGACCCCTGGGTCGGTCCTGCCCGGCTGGTACGACACCGCGAACCAGACAGAGAGCGTGATATGACAATCGAAGAGTTCGAGCCGCTAGAACCCGGTCACCTAACCACAGTAATCCGGCGCGTGTCGGGGTCGGTGAAGGTCGCCCGAAACGGCGCCGCGAATCTCCTCGGGCGCGTGCCCGCGACGGTCAGGGCGACACGGAACGGCGCCACGAAGCTCCTAAGGCGCGTGCCCGCGACTGTGAGCGCGACGCAGGCCGGCGCTCGGGCAACGACCAGTGCCCTCCAGCAACTGCCCGATTCGACGCTCCAATCCCTCGCGGCCAGCTCGGCCGGCCTGGGCGCGGGGCTGTACCTCGCCGGCAAGCGACGGTTGGCGATCGCGGCGGGAGTCGTCCCGGCGCTCATCGTGGGCGTTGCCATCGCGCTGCGGCCCGTCAAACCCGTTGCTCCGGCGGAGTCCGAGAGCTAGTCACTGACTGGGGCCGCCGGCCCGATCAGGAGGAATCGAAAGCGCCGGGCCGTCGGGCCCGGCGCTTTGCAGGTGTGTGACTGATCGGCTTCCGGTGTCAGGCCGCTTTCGTCTGGCCCAGAGCCTTGGAGACTACGGAGCCGCCGAGGGCCAGGACGATGACCGGCCAGACGAAATCCCAGTTGATCTCGTCGAGCGGCAGGCCGAAGGTGTTGCGACGCATGTAGCAGGCGCCGGTTGCCAGGAGGACGAGTCCGAAGACGACCGCCAGCACCGGCCGGTCCTGACCTACCTGCGCGCCGGCTGACGGCCGGATCAGCCGCCCGCGGCGACTCCCCGGGCCATCAGCTCTTCATAGCGGGCGGGGTCAACGTTTCCGCCGCTGAGGATGCACACCACCCGGCTCCCCGCCGGCAGCTCGTCCGCGTGGAAGAGCAAGGCGGCGAGGGTGGTGGCGCCCGATGGCTCCAACACCAGCCGGGCTTCGCGCGACGCCCGAACCATGGCCCGGGCGATCTCCTCCTCCCCCACCGTCACTATCCCGTCCAGGTAGCGGCGGAAGAGCGCGAACGGGATACGTCCGATGCTGGTCGTCCGCTGGCCGTCGGCGATCGTCCGCGCCATTTCCTCCGGCGTCCAGGTCACGATCGCGCCCCGGGCGAGTGAGTCGCGGGCATCCGCGGCCAGAGCCGGTTCGACGCCGATCACGACGGCGTCGGGCTGGAGCGACTTGACCGCGACGGCGACACCGGCTGCGATTCCGCCTCCGCCGACGGGGACCAGGACGGTGAAGGGCCCCGACTCAGCCCGGCCTCGGCCCACGGGCCCGACCGCCCCGAGCTCGTCGATCGCGGCGAGCTGCTCGACGATCTCGAGGCCGACTGTCCCCTGCCCGGTTATCGTGGCCGCGTCGTCGTACGGATCCACGAGCGACAGGCCCTCCACGCGGGCCAGATCGGCCGCTCTCTCCGCCCGCTCCTCGCTCGACGGGCCGACGAACACGATCTCCGCGCCGTCCTCCCTCACACGCTCCACCTTGATGAGCGGCGCGTCCGACGGCATGACGATCACCGCGCGGACCCCCAGCAGGCGAGCCGCCCGGGCCACGCCCTGGGCGTGGTTGCCGCTCGAGTGAGCCACGACACCGGCGGCGCGGCGTTCGGGAGTGAGCGTGGCGATGTTGTAGTACGCGCCGCGGAGCTTGAAGGCACCGATCGGCTGGAGCGATTCGGGCTTCAACCAGGCGCGCGTGCGCCCGAACGGATCGCCGTCGTCGGGCCGTCCGAAGGGCAGCAGCGGCGTGCGCACGACGACGCCGCGGAGGATTTCGGCCGCGGCGCGGATCGCCTCCAGGGTTACGTCTTCCGGTTGCTCGGGCCTCTCATGCCTCAGGATCTCTCTCGGTCTCATGAGACGCGACTATAGAGCCACGCGACTGAGTTCACGACAAATGGAACTGGCCGGCGTCGCGGGTGACGATGACGATGCCGGGGGCACGGGAGGTGCTGACGCGCGGCCAACACGGTGGACGCCTGGACCGCGTTGAGCCACTGGCGAACCCGGCCCGCCTCTATCTTCGGCGCACGCACGCGCCGGGAGGAGGTCGCGATGCGGTTCATCCAGGAGACCGGTTTCACTGCCAGGCCGGACAAGATCAGCGCGCTCCAGGAGTGGATCGTCGCCAACCGCGTGAGGATGGCGGCGGCGTACCCGGACGGCGCAATGTTCCTCGGGGCATTCGTCAGCGTCTTCAGCTCGGAGAAGGGCGCCGGCGAGGTCCGGATCCTGGAGCAGCTGGACAGCTACGGCGCGCTCGACCGTCTGGCCGCCCTGGGCAAAGATCCCAAGAGCGAATACAGCATGCTCTTTGGCGAGTTCCTCACCTTCATCGACCCAAGCCCAACCTCGGGCTGGTCGTCCTCGCTGCTCAAGGACCTCGTGGACGCGACGGTCTGGGACATGGGAGCGGCCGAGACCCCGGAGCGCGAGCCGGTGGCGGCAGGGCGCTAGGACTCGGGCAGTCTCCCAAGAAAGCGGGTCCGGCCGGCCCGGGGCGGCAAGGGAGAACGGCCCCCGGAGTCGGGAGGTGCGGCCCAAGGACCGGCCGGACCCGTTCCATATGATCTGATCGACCCGTCCGAGAGTTCCTGCTCGTCGGGGCCGCCCGTGACCATCGCACCCGAGAGAGGGCAATGCCCGTCCTGCACGCCAAGCCTCACGCGCCGAGCGACGACAAGCGCTGGAAGATAGTCGAGACCCGCATGCGCCGCATGGGCGATCGCCCGGCCGCGCTGATCGAGGCGCTCCACGCCACGCAGGAGGCGTTCGGCTACCTCGACACGGATGCCCTCAATTTCGTCGGCGACACGCTCGGAGTGCCCCACTCGCGGGTCTACGGCGTCGCGACCTTCTACTCCTTCTTCACGCTCAAGCCGCAGGGCGAGCACACCTGCGTCGTGTGCACGGGCACCGCCTGCTACATCAACGGCGCCAAGCAGATCCTGTCCGGCCTCGAGAAAGGCCTGGGCGTCAAACCCAAACAGACCACCGAGGACGGCAAGGTCTCGGTCCTGACGGCACGCTGCGTCGGCTCGTGCAGCCTGGCGCCGGCGGTTATCGTCGACGGCGAGGTCAAAGGCAAGGTCAACGTGGACGAGCTCGTCGCCGAGCTGGAGGCCATGTGAGCGAGATGCCCGCCGCGGCGCGCCCGGTCCGCCGCCGCCAGGTCGAAGCAGCCCCGGGGGCGCCGTCTTGCGCGACGGCGTATGTGTGCGAGGCCGCCAGCTGCATGTCGGCCCAGTCCCACGACATCACCCTCCGCCTCAGAGAGCGCACCGCCGAGGCCGGGCTGACGGACGTGACGATCAAGCGAGTCGGCTGCCTGGGCCTGTGCGCCGCCGGCCCGCTGGTCGAGATCGCCGAGACCGCGCAGTTGTTCGAGCGTGTCCGCCCGGACAACGTCGACGGCATCGTCGACGCCCTCAAGAAGGTCAAGCCGACCGACACGCGCCAACCGCAGGGCCCCTTCTTCGCGAAGCAGCTCCGCGTCGTCACGGAGAACCTGGGCCGGATCGACCCGGAGAGCCTCGACGACTACCTGGCCCGTGACGGCTACGAGGCGCTCAAGCGCGTTCTCACCGAGATGACCTCCACGCAGGTCCGCGACGAGATCACCCGTAGCGGCCTGCGCGGCCGAGGCGGCGCCGGCTACCCGGTAGGACTCAAGTGGACCACCGTCGCCAAGGCGGAGGGCGTCCAGAAGTACGTCGTCTGCAACGCCGACGAAGGCGATCCCGGCGCCTTCATGGACCGCAGCGTGCTGGAGAGCGATCCATTCCGAGTCCTGGAGGGGATGTCGATCGCGGCCTTCGCCGTCCATGCCACCGAGGGCTACATCTACTGCCGGGCGGAGTACCCTCTGGCCGTCGAGCGCCTCCGCACGGCCATCCGGCTGGCCCAGCGTAACGGCTACCTTGGCACCGGGATCCTGGACACCTCGTTCAACTTCGACATCCAGATCCGGCTCGGTGCCGGAGCTTTCGTGTGCGGCGAGGAGACCGCCCTGATCGCCTCGATCGAAGGCCGCCGGGGAACGCCGCGGCCCCGGCCTCCCTATCCGGCGGTCTCGGGCCTGTGGGATTGCCCCACCCTGATCAACAACGTCGAGTCTTACGCCAACGTCCCGACGATCCTGCGCAAGGGGCCGGAGTGGTATGCGCAATTCGGCATCGGCAAGAGCAAGGGCACCAAGGTCTTCGCCCTGGCCGGCCGGATCGTAAACACCGGCCTGATCGAAGTCCCGATGGGAACGACCCTGCGCGAGATCGTCTACGACATCGGCGGCGGCATCATCGACGGCCGGCCGTTCAAGGCGGTCCAGACCGGCGGCCCGTCCGGGGGCTGCATTCCCGCCCAGTTCCTCGACATGCCGGTCGGCTACGAATCGCTGCTCGAGGTCGGCTCGTTCATGGGATCGGGCGGCCTCATCGTCATGGACGACACCTCCTGCATGGTCGACGTCGCCAGGTACTTCCAGGACTTCTGCCGTGACGAATCGTGCGGGAAGTGCGTTCCATGCCGTGTCGGCACGACCCAGCTGTACATGATCCTCGACCAGATCTGCCGGGGCGAAGCCACCATGGAGGACCTGGCCCAGCTGGAAAGGCTGGCCGGCATCATCCAACGAACCGCCCTTTGCGGCCTGGGCCAGGGCGCACCGAACCCGATCTTCAGCACGCTGCGCTATTTCCGGGATGAATACCTCGCTCACATCGTCGACAAGGTCTGTCCCGCCGGAGTCTGCGCCATCACTCCGGCGGAGGTGAAGTCATGAGCACCGTCTTCACCTTCAAGATCGACGGCAAGGACGTCGCCGGTACGGAAGGGCAGACCGTGATGGAGGTCGCGGAGGAGAACGGGATCAGCATCCCCGGCCTCTGCCATCTGGAAGGCATCCACGACCGCGGCGCCTGCCGCCTGTGCATGGTCGAGATCGGCGGCTCGCCCAAGCTCGTCGCGGCCTGCATGACCAAGGTCGCCGAGGGGATGGACGTCACGGCTCACTCGGAGCGACTGCTCGAGTATCGCCAGGCCATTACCGAGATGCTCTTCGTCGAGCGCAACCACGTCTGCGCGGTCTGCGTGGCCAACAACCACTGCGAGCTGCAGGACATGGCCGCCGATTTGGGCGTGACCCATTTCGATCTGCCGCGGATCAGCCCCAAGGTGGAGATCGACGCCAGCCACCGGCTCTTCGCCATCGACCACAACCGCTGCATCCTGTGCCTTCGCTGCGTCCGTGTCTGCGACGAGATCGAGGGCGCGCACACCTGGGACGTGATGCACCGCGGCCTCGAGACCCGCGTCCAGACGGACATGGGTGTCCCGTGGGGTGAGTCCACCACCTGCACCAGCTGCGGCAAGTGCGTCCAGGTCTGTCCAACGGGTGCCCTCTTCGAGAAGGGACGGGCGGTGGCCTCGGGCAGCAAGCATGAGCGGCCCTTCCTGCCCTGGCTCAAGACCGTCCAAGAGGAGCGTGGGCTGTGAGCAAGCCGCGGGTCGCGACCGTCTGGCTCGACGGCTGCTCGGGCTGCCACATGTCCATGCTCGACATGGACGAGCGCCTGCTCGACATCTTCGAGCGGGCCGACCTGGTCTACAGCCCCCTGGTCGACTTCAAGGACTACCCGGAGAACGTGGACGTCTGCCTGGTCGAAGGCGCGGTCTCCAGCGAGGAGGATCTTCACAAGATCAAGATGGTCCGCGCCCGGACCAAGACCCTCGTAGCCTTCGGCGACTGCGCCGTCACCTCGAACGTTCCCGGCATGCGCAACCCGATCGGCGTCGCCGCCCTGCTGGACCGCTCATATCGCGAGAACGTGACCATCAACGCCCAGCTGCCGTCGAAGGTCGTGCCCAGGCTGCTGCCGACGGCCCGGCCGGTCCATCGGGTCGTGACCGTCGACGTATTCCTGCCCGGCTGCCCGCCCGACGCCGACCTCATCTACTGCCTGCTCGACGACCTGCTGGCCGGCCGCGTCCCCGACGTGACCGGCTCCCGGTTCGGGCGCTGACGGGAGCACACATGAGCCGCGAAATCGTCATCGATCCCGTCACCAGGATCGAAGGCCACTCCAAGATCACCATCCAGCTCGACGACCGGGGCGAGGTCGTCGACGCCCACTTCCACGTCACCCAGTTCCGCGGATTCGAGCGGATCACGCAGGGCCGCCCGGTCCACGAGATGCCGGCCATCATGGCCCGCATCTGCGGCATCTGCCCCGTCAGTCACCTGATCGCCTCGGCCAAGGCGGTGGACGACATCCTCGCCGTGGAGCCCCCGCCGACCGGCAAGGACCTGCGCCGGGTCATCAACCTGGGCCAGATCGTCCAGTCGAACGCGCTGTCGTTCTTCCACCTGTCGGCGCCGGACCTGCTCTTCGGCTTCGACGCGGATCCGGCCAAGCGGAACGTCATCGCCATGGCTCGGGAGAACCCGGCGCTGGCGAAGGACGGCATCGCGCTCCGCAAATGGGGCCAGCAGATCATCGAGTGGCTGGGCGGCAAGCGGATCCACCCGACGGGCATCGTCCCCGGCGGCATGGCCGAGCCGCTCACCGCCGAAGTTCGCGACCGCATCCTGGCCGGCGTGCCGGACGCGATCACGGCGGTGGAACGGGCCATCGCCTGGTACAAGACGGACATGATGCGCTGGGAGGAAGAGGCCGCCACGTTCGGCAACTTCCGGACCGCCTTCATGGGCCTGGTCGACCGCAACGGCAACGTGGACTACTACGACGGCTGGCTGCGCGTCGTCGACGCCGATGGCAAGTTCCTCGCGGACCGGGTCGATCCGCACGACTTCAACGACTACATCGGCGAGGCCGTCGAGCCCTGGTCGTATCTCAAGTCGACCTACTGGAAGGCGATGAGCTATCCGGACGGGATCTACCGCGTCGGCCCGCTCGCCCGCGTCAACATTGCCGATCGGATGGGCACTCCTCGGGCGGACGAGGAGCTCGAGAAGTTTCGCTGGCGCGTCGGCCGGGTTGCGGGCTCGTCGTTCCACTACCACTACGCGCGGCTCATCGACACGCTCCACTGCATCGAGAAGATCGAGGAGATCCTGCGCGGCCCGGACATCCTCTCCAAGCACGTCCGATCCCGCGCCGAAGTCAACCGGCTGGAGGGGATCGGCGTCTCCGAGGCGCCCCGGGGCACGCTGATGCACCACTACAAGGTGGATGAAGACGGCATCGTGGAGTGGGCGAACCTGGTCATCGCCACCGGCCACAACAACATGGCCATGAACCGGGCGGTCCTCCAGGTTGCACGCCGGCACGTCAAGGGCGACAAGCTCGAGGAGCCGATGCTCAATCGCGTCGAGGCGGTGATCCGCTGCTACGACCCGTGCCTCAGCTGCTCCACTCACGCACTCGGCCAGATGGCCCTGCGGATCCAGCTCCTCGGCCCGGACGGGGCCATCCTGAGCGACCTTGTCCGGTGACGAGGGGCGAGACCAGGCTCGAACCGGCGGCGACACCGGCGAGCTAGAGGCGCCGACGCCTGAACCCGCGGGCGTCCTCATCATCGGCTACGGCAACCCGCTCCGCGGCGACGACGGCATAGGCTGGCTCGCGGCGGGCCTCCTTGCCGAAGATCCGCGGCTGCGCGGGGCGCGGGTGCTCGCACGCCATCAGCTGACGCCGGAACTGGCCGCGGATCTGGCCGACGCGTCGCTTGTGATCCTCGTCGACGTCAACGTCACAGCCGACCCGGGAGTGGTATCGGTCCGCGGCCTGGACGGGTCGCGCCGGTCGAGCCCGGCCTCGACTCATCACGCCGATCCGGGGGATCTGGCCGCCCTGGCGCGCGAGCTCTATGGTGCCGCGCCGGCGGTCTTCGTCGTCAGTGTCGGCGCGGCGTCACTCGACCTCGGCGAGGGCCTGTCGGCACCCGTCGAGAAAGCACTCCCGGCCGTCGTCGAGGCCGTGGTAGAACTCGTGGCGTGTCACGCCGGGCCGGGTCAGGCCGGCTGACCGACGGCCCGGGGCTACGTGCGCCCGCGCCGCATCAACACGTAGGCGCCGCCGCCGGCCAGGGCCAGCACCAGCACCGCGATCACGATCGGCACGACCGGCAGCCCCGAGTCGCCCGATCCGCCTGCGGGGGCGGAGGGCGGCGGCGCCGACAGGCCGGTGGAGCTGGGAGCAGTGGCGGCCGCGGCCAATTCGCTTGCGGCCGCCGAGGCGGTGCCGATCGGCGTGTCGCTCGCAGCCGGGGTGTCGGTCGCGGTCGCCGTGTCAGTCGCGGAGGGCGCCGCTGTCGGGCTCGCGCTCGGGGCCGGCGTCGGCGCCTTCACCGGCTTGGGCGTGGGCGTGGGCGTGGCGGCAGCCGGAGTGCTGATGTACGTCTTGAACGCGAAGTCTTGAGTGGACCAGCCCAGCGAGTTGCCGTTCTTGGCCAGACCGTACGCCGGGAACGTGTACCACTGGTTCTTGAAGTTGAGGTCGAGGATCAGCGCCTGCCCACCCGTGTAGGCGTTGGTGTCGCTGCCGTTCCAGGTGATGTTCCCGGGGCCCGGTGGCTCCAGGATCAGGAAGTAGATGGCGCCCTTGACCACGTGGGGCGGCGTGGCGAGGGTAACGGTCGTCCATCCGCCGGCGTTGAACGTCACGGTCTGGCCATCCAGGATGGCCCCTCCGCCGTCGAGCAGCAGGTCGACGGACGCTCCAGTGGCATAGACATCGACCCTATCGAGCGTGCCGGTCATCCCGGCCGTGAACGTCTGGGCGAGCCTCAGGCCGGGAACCGCGAAGGCCGTCGCCTGGCTCGTGTTCGTCTGATACTGGTCCAGCGTCTCGGCGGCGAGGGCTGGGCCCGGAGCCGCGACCAGCACGCACGTGACGATCGCCGCGAGAACGGGGATCCGGTGCTTCACGTCCACTCCTCAATTCGTCGTGCGGGGTCGGTTCGGCTCCGCCGATCATTGGCCGCTCACCGACCGGCGTCGGCGCTGCCCCTACAACCGACGACCCCTCGCCCGGGTCGCCCGGCCATCTCCTCGAGAGATCGGGCCGCTCGCCCCCACTTCGAGTGGGCCGCAACAAATCCTACGGGCTCAAAAACGAGAACTGCGCCGCTGAAGGATTCGTATCGGCGCGCGAGACGCGGGCCGGCCGACGATCCCGACGGGGAAGCCGCTACTCGTCGTGCCGCTCGGCCTCCCGGCGGGCTACGAAGGCGGGAACCTGGGCCCGCCGGTCGAGGCTCAGCTTCGCGAGGATGGAGCTGACGTAGTTCTTGACCGTCTTCTCGGAGAGGAAGAGCGCCGCGGCGATCTCCTTGTTAGTTTCGCCGGCCGCGACGCGCGGCAGGATCTCCCGCTCTCGCGCCGTCAGTTCGGTCACCTCGTCCGTGTCGTGGCCGCTCGCAATGCGCCGGATGCGTTCCAGGACGATGCCGGTGACCACCGGATCGAGCAGCGAGTCACCGCGCCCGACCGCCTCCAGCGCGCGAACAAGCTCCGCGGACCGCGTCTGCTTGAGAACGTAACCGCGCGCCCCGGCCACGATGGCGGCGAAGACGTCCACCTCGTCGGGCGAGCTCGTGAGGAAGACGACCGGCATGGCGGGAAACTCGTCTCGAACCCTCCGACAGGCTTCGATCCCGGAAGCGTCCGGCAGACGCAGATCCATGAGGACGAGGTCCGGCACGAATCTCCGCGCCTGCGAGATGGCCTCGGCGCACGTGCCGGCCTCGGCAATGACTTCGAACTGCCCATGCCGATCGAGAAACGCAATCAAGCCCTGGCGAACGACCTCGTGGTCATCGACGACGAGGAGCCGAAGAGGCCGGTCAGGATCTGGCATCGAGGCGCCAGCATGCGCGCGCCGTAGGCCAACCGCAATTGCGGACGGGCGGAGTCGCGCCCCTCGCTAGCTCGACTCCCGCTGAGACTGCCTGCACTTGTCGCACAGCGGGCGGCCGGCAGTCCCTGCCCGAAGATCCTTGTCCGCTATTCGCGAGCCGTCCTCGCAATCGGGCCGGTTGTGATACCTGGGGACCGTTTCCACGGTGGTCGTGTGGTAGGCGCTCCAGTCTTTGCGCGCCTCGACCGCGTGACGGATCAGATCGTCCATCGAGGGACTCCTTCGCCGCTTCCTGCGGAAGCGCCCGGGCTGAAACCCGAACTCTCGGTGCCGCAATCATCGCGACTTCCTGCGGCCGGCGCCAGAGGCGCCGCGTTCTAGCGAGCCTGTCCTGAGGCGTGGCTTTGGGACGTGCCGCCCCAATCCTGCCGGAGGAGAGCCTCTGCCTCGCCCGACTCGATCAGGTCCAGGATAAGCCTCGGCGACCATCTCCGCCGTGTGAGGCGCCGGGGCCCCCACTCCGCCGCCGACGCGGCCGCCCGTAGCCAGTGACTGGTGGAACTCGGTGGCGGTCACGGCGGGGTAGACCGTGGAGACGACGTTCCGTCCGCGGCCAGCTCCCGGCGGGCCACCTGCGAGAGCATGTTGAGAGCCGACTTGGTCGCCGAGTATCCGCCGACGCCCGGCAGAACCATGCGAGAGGTCATGGAGCTGACGTTCAGCTACGGTCCCTTCCGGCCGCGGGCGCGAACGAACCGCTCTGGGGCTCATTACCATCCTCCCATTGCGCCTCGTCCTCGGGGGCCAACACACTGGCTCGCGCGCACGAAACTCCAGAGGTACGGTGCAATGGCAAGAAGGCCCAACGGCCGGATGCGGCCAGCCGACCGCCCGGACGAGCCCATTGCCGGAAACCCGGGGGAAACGGCGCCCCTGCCGGGGGCCGCGATCCACGGGTCAGGCGGTGAGCCCGCGCCGGCCCCGACAGCGCCGAACGCCCGCCGGACGGGCCGACCGGGCGGGGGCATCCTGTCGGGCAGCGTCGCGTCCCGGCGCGTGGCGGCGGCCGCGGCTGCCGCGGGCGCGGCCGTGGCAGGCCTTCCCGCGAGCTCCCAGGCCGGCGCGGCCACGGCCGAGCCCGGACCCGCGACCGAGCCGGTGGCCGGCGTCGTGGCCAAAGCATCGCCGGCGGTCTCGCCGGCGGTCTCGCCGGCGGTCTCGAGCACAGACGCCGGACCGACGAGCGCCCCGCGAGCCGAGCCGAGACCAGATTTCGAGGCCGCCCCGGTCTCGGCCGCCGCCATGGCCGCCGCGACCGCGGTCAGTGCCGCGATAGCCGCCACGGTCGCGGCCAGGGCCTCGCATGCAGCTGAGGCCGGCGCGAGCGCGACGGCGCAGACCGAGCTCGCCCGGCCGCCCGTCACGGTCGAGGGCTATCGCCGGCCCCCGGCCAAGGACTCGCCCAGCATCATCCGGGCCAGCCGGGACGAGCCAGAGAGCATCGACTCGGCCCCGGCCGCGGTAGCCGCGGCCGCGCCCTCCGCCGCGCCGAACCCGAATCGCAGGTACATGCGACCCTCTGGAGCCGACGTCGAGGACCTCCCGGACGTACCCGGCATCATCCGTGCCAGCCACGACCCGGAGGTCCAGGAGCCTCCGAAGCCCCCTCCCCTCTTTTCCAACGAGGGAATCGTCCGCCAGGCCGAGGCGCAACGCCGGAGCCGCTTCCTCGGGCCAGTCGGGAGCCTCATGGCCGCTCTCCTCGGGGCCCACAGGGCCCTGGGCCACACCGGCGGCTCCAGCGGAGCGGACGCCGAAGCGCTCCTTGCCGGCTCCGGCGACGTCGTCCTGGTCTCCGAGTCTCCCGACTTCGATCCCATCGGAAACCTGCGCCGCCGCTCGCATCGGCGCAGGTCCGGCGCCGTCCTCGCGGTGGTGACGCTCATCGTCGCCCTCGGCGGGATCGCCTTCGGTGCCGCCCTCTTACCCGTTGAGAAGGTCCCAACCGTTACCGCAAGTCCGGACGGCTCACCGAATATCGCCACGCTCCAAACAGCCGTGCCGCCGAGCGGCGGGCCCACCGAGCCGCAGGCCGACGAGCCGACTGCCCCGCCCTCAGGCACGCAGATCGGCGACGACCCGCTGCCGCCCGGCGCCACGCGCAAGCCGGCCTCGACGACCGGAGCGGCCCGCACGCCGGCACCGAGCGGCTCGACATCGCCGACGGCGCCCGGGCCGACCCCGACCCCTGATGCCACGGTCACCCCGCCGGGCGGGCCCGGCTCGAGCGCGTCCGCGACGCCGAGCCCCACCCCGACCGCGGTCCCCACCCCGACGCCGACGCCGACCCCGATCCCAACGCCGACGCCCACACCTACTCCGGTCCCGACGCCCACGCCCACCCCGGCGATGTTTGCGCTGGTCTACTCGCTGATACCGCCGGCAGTCTCCCCCGGCAACGGCGTGTTCTACGTCGCGTCGCTGCCCGGCGCGTCGTGCAGGCTGTGGCGCCTCCCCGTCACGGGTGACAACTACACCAGGAGATCGTCTACCTTCACGACCGACACGTCCGGATGGGCCTACGTGGCATGGGGCTCCACCTGGCCGATCAGCAGCGTGACGGTGTCTGTCTATGCCACCTGCACGGCCGCGTCGCCGGACACCCGCACCGCCCAGTCGGCGAACGTGAACGCTCTCTGGCCGCCGAAGGCTTCACCCAGCCCATCCGCAACCTGATCCCGCCCTCGGGCACCAACCCGCTCCGCCTCCCGACGCCCGCCCGGCGCGAGGGCGGTCCCGGGCAGCGGATCGAATCGGCTCCGAGATTGGCACCCCGGGTTCTCGCCTCAGGATCGGACCGAGGTGACCCCCGAGTCTGAGGTTCATCAACGGTACCGGCTGGCGCCTGGGACAAAGGCGGCGGAACAGCACTGGCGCTACCCCAGCGACGGGTCCGAACCGAGGCAGATCCGCAACGCTCTAGCGGAGACCCCACAGCGCCGGGCTATCCAGGACGCCCCGGCCAGCCTCGTCCTGGAGGATGCGGGCCCGGCCGGCGCCGAGGCCGCCATCGAAAGGCAGCCCGGTGGGGCTCGCCCTGAAGATAGCGGCGTAGAAGACGCACGCGGCCAGGTATGTCCCGGCCCCGCTCGGGTGGCTGCCGTCGTCGGCCCACAGCCCGATCTCGGGGTGATCCGCGCGAACGAGCGACCAGGCGTACCCAACCGGCGCGACCGGCACGTTCAACTCCCGGGCAATTGCGAGATATGCGTTGCTGATCTGCAGCTGCATGGCGCCGTAGTCGGCCTGTCCGGCCGTGGGCAGCCCGTCGCGATGGGCCCACGTCATGAAGAGCATAGGCGTGGCGCCGGCCGACTCGATCCCCCCGGCGAGTGTCCGGACGGCCGGGTACATCGACGTCCGTCCCGGCCACGTCGCCGGCGTCTCGCTCTGCTCCTGCAGCACGACGTACGTCCAGCGTCGTGAAGCGATCGCGTCCAGCGAATCCGACGCGGCGGCATGCTCGGCCAGCGTCTCGCCGCCGTTGGCGACCGACGAGACCTCGACCGGACGGCCGGCCGAACCGGCCGGCCGGGCGAATGTCGAGGGCAGGTCGTTGACGTACGTGTAGCTGTTGCCGAGGAACAAGATCCGGGTGCACGGTCCCGATCCGCACGCCGGCGCAGCCGCGCCGCCGCAGCCGACCAGCAGCAGACCGAGGCACAGCAGCAGACCAAACGCCGGTCTGAGGGCGGCGCGCGGGTGGAATCCGGATCCGGCAACCATCGCCGGAAGTATCGGTCGGCGGGCGCTCCTCGGCGAGTTGGAGCTACCGCAGAAGTGCCGCCGCTACGGGGCCCAGGGATCCGCACTCACGGTGGTCGCCGTCCCAGACGAGTAGCAGCCCGCGGGATAGGTGGTCTTGGCGGTGTACGCCTTGGCAGCGATCCGGCCCAGACCGAACGGCAGCACGGCGGCCGACGCGTACGGCTGGGAGGGCTTTGCCTTGCACCAGTTAGACCAGGTGACGATGGTGCGGACCTGACCGCCTGGCGCAACCGGGTAGACCGGGTCGCTGGTCTTTATCTCCGAGCCGCCGGACCCGGAGTCAGCGATCACGCTGCCGTGGCTGTCGAGGATCTGGGTCCGAGGCGTGCCACGCATGTTGCAGCTGGCCGACGATACGTTCGTGGCGACGATGTGCGAGTACGACGGGTTGCTGCCGTCGCTTTCCCAGTCTTCGATGGTGAGTCGGAGCTGGGCGCCGGTGCACAGACCGATCGCCAGCGCCGGCAATGGCGACGGGGTCACCTTGGGGGCCGCCGTCGACGACGAACTCGGAGCCGAGGTTGGAGTATCAGTGGGGGCGGCCGTGGGCATCGCCGTCACCGTTGGCGTGCCCGTCACCGTTGGCGTGGCCGTCACCGTTGGCGTGGCCGTCTCGGCCGCGACGGTCGACGTTGGAGCGGGGAACGGGGTTATCGCCGACGAGCTGCAGCCAGCCACCGCCACGGCCACCACGGCTGCCACGGCGATTCGGCGGCAGGCCGCCGCGCCCGCGTGGGAAAGACTTCCGGTGACGCCGGACCTCATCGTAGACATGAGCTCTCCTCCGAGTCGGTCCGTCTCCGGTGGTTCCGGTGGGACGCGCCGGACCCGACGCCCCGGCATTCTCGCAGCGGTCAGGCGCCATGGGTAGGAAGCCCGGCCCGAAGCCTGAGCCGCGCAACGGCTGACTCGCAGGGCGAGTCAACGCCCCCGGGCGGCCCCAGCGCCCCCCTCTTCGGCCTCGAAGTCACCGGCGGCCGCAACGACCGTTGCGCCCGATGAAGCGTCGCGCGCGGATCCAGGCGCTTGGCCGCAGAGTCGGGCCGTTCAGGCATCGCCAACCGAGTCACAGCCCGGCCGCCGCGTCGGCACAGGAGAACCATGGCTCCCAGCTGTATTCCACCGACCGCTCGCACTCGGCGAGTCTTTGTCGTGACCCTGGGGGTGGGGCTGCTCGTGGCCGCGTGCTCGGGCTCGGGCGCGACGCCGGCGCCCAGCGCGACAGCCGTAGGCACCGTCGCGCCCGCGACTGCGGCGCCCACCCCGGTGCCTACCAAGGGTCCGGCCACGGAGAGCCTGAGCGTGGTCGGTCCGGCTGGAGCGACCGGCCCCGTGACCACCGCGGCAGTTCGCTGCAACTTCCCGTCACCGGACGGGACTTCCTACATCAACGTCATCGGCCAGCCGGTAGACCCGAATCTGTCCGTATACGTCAACGTGTCCGCCGGGCTGGTCACGGTCAGATTCGACTCGGGCTCCGGCTCCACCTACGTCGAGCGCGACTTCACCGGCGCCGGCGTGACCAACTTCGACGCCGCCAAGGGCGCCCAGGTCGACTCGAAGCTGACCGAGGTACCCACGACCGGCGCCCACGGCACACTCGGCGTCCTTACTTCGATCAGTGGCAGCATCGACTGCGGCAACCAGATGGCTGGTTCGTCGACCCTGGCGTTCACGGGCACGACCGCCAAGGGCGCCGTGGCCGGCGGCCTGAATCCCGTAAACGTCGAATGCGTAACCAACACCTTCGGCAAGAGCGTCTCGATCATCGGCGTCGCCCAGGTCGCCTCGACGGGCACGCTGGCGGTCATCTCGATCTCACCCGGAACGGCCTCGATATCCCTCTCGAGTGACGGCTTCTTCAGGAACTCGGCCACCGCCGTCGCCACGCTGACGCCGACCGGAGCCCACGTGGACGCCGACCTCCTGGAGCAGAACCCGGCCGCGGGGACCAAAGCCCACACGATCCACATGACCGGGGACGCCGTCTGCGGGACGACCATCGGGAGCTGAAGGGGCGGGCTCACCCCTGCCGATCCGACCCGAACGCGGTAGACCGAACCGCCCCAAGGGACGACAATTCGAGCGTCGAAACGTCGTTCTTGAGGACCCGCATGGCCGCCGTCATCCGAACCGAGAAGCTCACCAAGTTCTACGGATCGCACCGCGGAATCATCGACGTCGACCTCGCGGTCGAGAAGGGCGAGGTCTTCGGCTTTCTCGGCCCGAACGGCGCCGGCAAGACGACGACGATCCGCCTCCTGCTCGATCTCATCCGCCCGTCGAGTGGCAAGGCCTATGTCTTCGACATCGAGAGCTCGGCCGATCCGGTGGCGATCCACCGGAGGATCGGATACCTGCCCGGCGAGTTCACGCTCTACGACCGGCTGACCGGCAGCCAGACGCTCGAGTACTTCGGCAACCTGCGCGGCGGCGTCGATCGCGCCTACCAGGCCTCGCTCATCGAGCGCTTCGATCTGGACCCGAGCCGCCGCTACCGCGAATACTCGAAGGGCAACAAGCAGAAGGTGGGCCTCGTGGCGGCGCTGCAGCACCGGCCCGAACTGCTGATGCTCGACGAGCCCACGTCGGGCCTCGATCCCCTGGTCCAGCAGACCTTCTTCGCGACCATGCGTGAGGCCGTCCAGGACGGAGCCACGGTCTTCCTATCCAGCCACATCCTCAACGAGGTGGAGCGTAGCTGCGACCGCGTCGCCATCATCAGGGAAGGTCGCCTGGTCATGGTCGACCGAGTGGATGCCCTGCGCGACCTGGCTCACCACCAGGTCGAGCTGCGCTTCGCGGGCGATCCCCCGGCCGAGGCCTTCCGCACGCTGCCCGGGGTTTCCGACCTGGCAGTCGAGGATCACTTCCTGCGCCTGCGGGTCCAGGGCTCCATAACGCCCGTGGTGGAGGCCGCCGCGAAGGCCGGCGTCGTGGACTTCCTTTCGCGCGAGCCAAGCCTCGAAGAGACGTTCCTCGCCCAGTACGGCCGCGAATCGGCCGAGGTGAAGTGATGGCAGCCGGCATCGGCGCGCCGGGCATCGCGGCGCCCATCCACGCGATCTCGCTCCGGAGTCGCATCTACGGCTTCGGGAGCATCTACGGCAAGACGGTCCGCGACTCCCGCCTCTCCTTCATCATCGCCGCGGGTCTCCTCGGCGGGATGTCGCTGGTCATGGCCGCGGGCGTGTCCAACATCTTCCCGACGCCCGCGTCGCGTCTCGAGATCGACAAGCTCATCGGGAGCATCCCCTCCTCGATGGTCAACCTCTTCGGGAAGCCCGTCGGGCTCGGCACCCTGGGGGGTTACTTCACCTGGAAGTACGGGGCCATTTTCGCCATGGGCACGGCCCTGTGGTCGATCCTGGCTCTTTCCGGGACGCTGGCGGGCGAGGCCAGCCGGGGCAGCCTGGACATCGTCGCGTCCGCCCCCTTCGGCAAGCGACGGGTCGCCGTCGAGAAACTGACGGCACACCTGACGATGCTCGGTCTGGCCATGGCCGTGCTCGCGTGCGCCTGCGTGGCCAGCTCGACCCTCTGGGGCGACTCATCCCTCGGGGATAGGATCGCGCCGTTGTCCGCGCTCGGCTTCGCCCTGTGGGTCGGGTTTCTCGCCGTCTTCTTCGGCGGGCTGGCCTTCGCGCTGGCGCCGCTCCTCGGCCGCTCCGGCTCGGCCGGTGTCGCCAGCCTCGTGATGGTCACGTTGTGGGTTGCCAACGGCTTCGACGCGCTCGCGCCGCTGGCTACGGTGAGCCCATTCCACTGGCTGGGCAACCACATCGCCCTGGTGGGCATGTACGACTGGCCGGCCCTGGCATTCACCGGGCTCATGGGCGCGGTTCTGCTCGTGATCGGCGTCGAGATATTCACTCGCCGCGATCTCGGCGTTACCGCCGGCCTCTCGATGCCCGGCCTGCCCAAGGTCGTCCTCGGAGTCCGCGGGTCCACCAGCCGGGCGTTCGGCGAGCAGCTGCCCCGGGCCATGTCCTGGGGGATCGGCCTGGGCCTGATGGGCGCCCTGGTCGCCGCTCTCGTGGGGACGATGGCCGACCAGATCGGAAAGGACCCGAACCTCTCGTCCACCTTCGCGGCGATTTTCAAGGGCTTCAACCTCACGTCGGCCGGCGGCTGGCTCCAGCTGTACGTTCAGCTTCTCCTGATCGCGGCCGGCTTCGGGGCGGCGACTTTCGTGTCGAAGTGGGCCTCGGACGAACAAGACGGCCGCCTCGAGATGCTGCTTGCGACGCCGATGGCCCGCGCCAGGTGGGTGGTCGCCGGGGGGATCGCCGCCCTCCTGGCGATCGTGGTGATGACCGTCCTGTTCGCGGCCGGGATCGGGATCGGCGCGGCGTCCGGAGGCGTGGCCGTGGGCGACGCCATGATCGGTTGTGCCGCGCTGGGGATCTACGCCGCGGCGATCGTCGGGGTCGGCGTTGCGGTCGGCGGCGTGTGGCGTACCTCCATCGCGGCCGAGATCGCGGCGATGGCCGTGGTGGTCACGTACCTGATCGACCTCGTGGCGCCCGCGCTGAATCTGCCGGACTGGGTCCACCAGCTCGCGCTGACGGCACACCTCGGCCAGCCCATGATCGGCATCTGGGATCCGGTCGGGATCGGCGCCTGCCTCCTCATCGGGTTCGGCGGCATCGCGATCGGGGCCTGGGGCGTGACCCGGCGCGACATCGTCTGACCAGCCCGGCACGGAGCGCCGCCTCCGCTGCGTGCCCGCGCCCGGCCCGCGGACCGCCATCACTCCTCCCGCCCGCGTGCACATTTCCTTCACAGGCGATCGCCAATCTTCGAGGTGAGGTTGGCAGGCACTCTCGGCCGGCCTCCAAGAACCGAGAGAGCGATCGCAAGGAGATCGAAATGCGTTATGGAGGCGGCTTCCGAGTCGTGGCCGCAATGGTATTGCTCGGCGTCATCGGGCTTCTTACCGCCGGGGCGTACGGCGCCGGCTTCACCGCGGGTCAGTCGTCGGGCGTGACCAACGTCGCGCCCTGGGCCTACGGCGGGGCGTTCGGGGCCGGCCACGTGATCGGCTTCGTGGTCACCATCCTCGTCCTGATCATCCTGTTCCGGCTGATCGCGCTGGTCCTCTTCGGCGGCCACCACCGGGCGTGGGGACACCACGGCTACTGGCACGGCGAAGGCGACGCCGACCGCGGCCCGGGCTCGGGCCCGAGCTTCGGCCCCGGCTACGGCCCCGGCGGCTGGCACAGGAGCGAGTGGCGTCGGGCCGGGCAGGCCGCGTTCGACGAGTTCCACCGCCAGGCTCACGGCAGCGAGGCCCCGCCGAGCGGCGGCGAACCGAGCGGCGGCGAAGGGACGACCCCTCCCGTCCGCTAAGGTTGGCCAGCCGGCGGCCGAGGGCGAAGGTTCATCCTTCGCCCTCGGCCCGTCTGCGGCGCCGTACCATGAGGCCACCGTGAAGACCGTCCTCGTCGTCGACGACGAACCTCGCATCGTCGAGCTTGCCCGCGACTACCTCGAGCATGCCGGCTTTGCCGTGATCACCGCCGTCGACGGCCCCTCCGCGCTGACCGCCGCCCGGATCCGCAAACCGGATGTACTCGTGCTGGACCTGGGCCTGCCCGGAATGGACGGGCTGGACGTGGCCCGGGCGATCCGGCGCGACTCCACGATGCCGATAGTCATGCTGACCGCCCGCGACGACGAGCTGGATCGCGTCCTGGGGCTGGAGATCGGCGCGGACGACTACGTCACCAAGCCGTTCAGCCCGCGCGAGCTTGTGGCCCGCATCCGGGCGATCCTGCGGCGGGTCGATCGCCAGGCGGAGCCGAGCGACCGGATCGAAGTGGCCGGCGTGACCATCGACATCTCGCGGATGCGCGTCGAGGTGAACGGCCGGAACGTCGAGCTGACGCCCACGGAATTCCAGCTGCTCGTCGCCCTGGCCCGCCAGCCGGGCCGCATCTTCACCCGATCGCAGCTGCTGGACGCCATCCACGGTCTGGCCTTCGAATCGTACGAGCGGGCCATCGACGCCCACGTCAAGAACCTGCGCCGCAAGCTCGAGGACGACCCGGGCCAGCCTCGCTACGTCCTCACCGTCTACGGCATGGGCTACCGGTTCGCCGAGGAGCCGGAGTGAGCGACCCGACCCGGCGGAACGAGGAGCGGCGGCGCGAGCGTCACTCCCATCGCAGGATGGGGCGATACGGCCCGGGCGGGCCGTTCAGTGCCGGCGGGCCGTTCAGTGCCGGCGGGCCGTTCAGTCCGGACGGGCCTTTCGGCCCTGGTGGGCACTGGGACAGAAGGCGGGGCCGGCCAAAGTGGTGGCCGGAGGGTGAAGCCTGGCCGCCGACCGCCGATTTTCCGTGGCGGAAGGTGCGGCGTCGATTCATCGTCCGCTTCGCCATCGGCGTTTCTCTGATATTCGCCCTGGTCGTCCTTGGGCCGATCGTCCTCATCGGCCAGCTTCTGAGTGCGACCGGCCTCCAGTCCTCGCTTTCGGGGATCGTCGCCGTCGCCATCGTCCTGTTTCTGTTCGCGGCCCTCAGCGGCACGGCCCGGGGAGCCCGGCGGTTCGCGACGCCGTTCGGCGACCTGATCGAGGCGACCGGCAAGGTCGAGGCCGGCGACTACGCAGCCCGCGTCGCGGTGCCGTACCACGGCATGCGGGAGATGCGCTGGCTGGCCGAGGCCTTCAACTCGATGGCCGCGCGCCTCGAGACGGACGAGCAACAGCGCCGCTCTCTGCTGGCCGACGTCAGCCACGAGCTCCGGACTCCCCTGGCCGTCCTACGGGGCGAGCTCGAGGCTATGATCGACGGCGTTCACCCGATCGACGAGGCCCACCTGACGGCCGCCGTGGACCAGATCGCGATGCTGACCAAGCTCGTCGAGGACCTCCGAACCCTGGCCTTGGCCGAGGGCGGGACGCTGCCACTCCACAAGGAGCCGACGGACCTGACGATCCTGGCCCGCGAGGCCGCCGCCTCGTTCGAGAGCCTGGCCGCCTCCGCCGGGGTGCGCCTGGAAGTACGCATGTCGGCCGATTTGCCCCTGATCGACCTGGACCCTCTCCGCGTAAGGGAGGTCGTCGGCAATCTCGTGGCCAACGCCTTGCGGTACGCGCCGGGCGGCAGCGCCGTCTCGATCGTCGGGGCGATGCGGGCCGGAGCGGTGCGCATCTCGGTCACGGACGGCGGCCCGGGCATCGCCCCGGAGGTACTGCCGCATCTCTTCGAGCGCTTCGCCAAGTCGGACGAATCGCGCGGATCGGGCCTGGGCCTGGCCATCGCCCGCCGCCTGGTCGAAGCTCACGGCGGGTCGATCGCGGCCGAGCGACCGGCCGCCGGCGGAACCACGATCGCCTTCGAGCTGCCGACCCAGCCGCGGACGTGAAGAGAGGCGGCCGGACGGCCGCCTCTCGCTGCGCGATGGCTCCGGCCCGGCCGGCGGTTGCCGGCCGGGCCGGTTCGGATCAGCTGGGCAGCTGGCCCAGGGTCAAGTTGAAGGTGGACGTGGTTCCGTCCTGGTGCTGGACCTTGAGCGCGACCTTGTCACCCGGGTGATGGCCCGCGACGGCCTCGATCAGGGTCTGGGTGTCCGGGGTCGGCGTCCCGTCGATCGATAGGACGATGTCGCCGACGACGATCCCCGCCTGCTGCGCGGGGCCGCCGGCGGTCACCGCGACGATGTACGGACCGGCCGTGCCGTCGCGGAGCTGGACGCCCATGTAGGCGCGGCCGGAGTTGACGACCTTGCCGCCGGTGATCAGCTGGTCGGCGATCGTCTTGGCCCGGTTGCTGGAGATGGCGAAGCCGATGCCGGCCGCGGCGCCGCCGAGCTGCGGGTCGGTGGCCTCGAGCGTCGGGATACCGACGACCTGGCCGTTGAGATCGACCAGGGCGCCACCGCTGTTGCCGGGGTTGATGGCGGCGCTGGTCTGGATGACGTCGGGCAGGGCGTTACCGCTGGGCTCGCTGACCTGGCGGCCGAGGGCGCTGACGATGCCTTCGGTGACGCTCGACTGAAGCCCGAGCGGATTCCCCATGGCCAGAACGAAGTCGCCGACCGATAGCTGCGAGGAATCGCCGAAGGTCGCAGGCGTCAGCCCGGTGGCCGTGATCCTGATGACCGCGATGTCATCGGGGGCGTAAGAGCCCACGAGCGTACCGGGATAGACCTTGCCGTTCGAGAGAGTGACCTGGAAGGTCGTGGAGGTTCCCACGACGTGAGCATTCGTGACGATGTCGCCCTTGTTGTCGTAGATCACGCCCGAGCCGAGGCCCGAATCGGTCTCGATCACTACCACGGACGGCGTGAGCTGCTTGATCACGGCGACCATCTGGTCCTGCAGCGACAGGGCCGAGCCGGCGGCGGTCAAGGAGGTCGTCGGCGTCGACGTGGCCGCGGGCAGCACTGCCGGAACTGCCGCCGCCTGCGTCGGGCTTGGGGCGGAGTTGAACCCGGCGACGGCCTGCGTGGTGACTCCCGTGGCGGTCGAAGCGCAGCCCACGGCTACCACGGCAACGAGAATGAGGGACGCGATCGGGGCGGCGATGCGACTGCCGAGCCGCCGCGTTTTGGTAACCATGACTACCTCCTGCTTGCCGCCTTCTTGTTCCTGACGGCGTGCAACTGAGGCACATGGTTGGGCCTTGCGCTGAAGAGAACCTGAAGGCATCGGCGGGCGGGTCGCCTCCGCCAGGATAGGCTCGCGGCACGGGGCGGCTGGCGCGGAGGCGGACGGGGCGGTCCGAGTTGCCCGGGCTCAGCCGGCCGGCGGCTCGGCGGGCGCGGCGCCCAGATCGGCCTCGCTGAAGCACGTCGATTCGAAGACGGACAGCTTAGTCGACGGGTCCCGCCACGAGTCGCCGGGAAGGTTCGCCTTGCGGCAAACCGCCTCGAGCATCTGCTTCTCGTCCCAGCCCATCTCCGTTGCCACCTGGGGTAGCAGCAGGGCCCGTCGCATGCCCCGTTCCGCCACGATGCCGTGGCGGCCCGCGACGAAGCCGGCCGGATCGGGCAGCTCGACCGGCGGATCGAGGACCGAGACCTCGAGCTCCAGGGCGGGCAGCTCCGACTCGTCGACCGGCAGGAAGCGCGGATCGTCGAGAGCGGCCGCGGCGGCGGCGTCTCGAACGTTCCGCCAGAGCGGGTACTCGAAGCGCATCAGGCCGATGCAGCCGCGCAACTGACCGTGCTCGTGAATGGTGACGAAGGCGGCGGCGGGCTCCTCCATACCGGCGGATGGCGCCCCTTCGACCACGCCGGCAAACGGGTCGTGCCGGACGGCCGTTTCGATGGACCGGCGGGCGATGGCGAGAAGCTGCCTCTGATCCGCGACGTCTAGCTGCTTCATCTGTGGCCTCGACGATTGTCGATACGAGGCTACGCGCCGGCCGGCCCGCCGCCAGAGTCCAATGGCGTCTTCTCGAGCCCAGGCTCGGGCGGCAGTTACGATGTAGCCACACAAGCCCCGGCACCGGAGGAAAGCACATGATCGACGCGTCTACGCCGCTCGGCGCGCGGATCCTGGAGAGGCTCCGCGAGGAGCGCGTCGTCTGGATGACGACCGTGGACCACGACGCGCCTCAACCGGCGCCGGTCTGGTTCCTCTACGAGCGCAGTGAGGAGAGCGAGCGAATCATCGTCTACAGCAAGACCGGTGCCCGCCGCAACACGAACCTCATGGCCAACACGCACGTCGCTCTCAACTTCAACTCGACTCCCGGGGGCGGCCAGGTCCACGTGATTCGCGGCCGGGCTCGCATCGCCACGGAACTGCCGGCCGCGCCGGAAAACCCGGCCTACCTGGATCGCTACAGCGACTGGATCGAAGAGGACCAGTCCTGGGGCGGCACGTTCACGGGTTTCGCGGCGCAGTACTCCGTGCCGATCGAGATCACCGATCTGTCCGTCTGGGGCTGGTAGCCGGCCCTCCCGGGGCCTGGCAGCCGGCGCAAGGCGTCGGGATACGCCTCGTCCGAAGGGGCACCTCGGGCCGTTCGGCCCTTTGCCGGGCGCGAGTTCAAGGCGAGCATGAACGGCGAGGAATCGTCCCCGTGCGACCGTTCGCGCCAGTTCGCGACCCAACCAAGGCCCAGGCCACGCCCGCCCTATTGGCGGTCGCGGAGGCCGACGGCGCCGTCCGCTGCGTCGCCTGCGCCCATCGCTGTCTGCTCCGGCCCGGCCGGGCCGGCATCTGTCGCGTCCGTGAGAACCGCGACGGCGCCCTCGTCACGCTGGTCTTCGGGCAGGCCGTCGCCGCCAACGCCGATCCGATCGAGAAGAAGCCCCTCTTCCATTTCTACCCCGGCAGCGTGGCCTTCTCCATCGCCACGCGGGGCTGCAACTTCCACTGCCTGCACTGCCAGAACTGGGCCATCTCGCAGGTCGAGCGCACCGGGCTGGCGGCGCCCTCCTTCCCGCTTTCGCCGGCGCGGGTTGTCGCCGAGGCTCGAGCGGCGGGTTCACGCAGTATCGCCTACACCTATACGGAACCGACGGTCTTCATCGAATACGTCCTCGAGACGGCGCGCCTCGCCGGGGAAGCCGGCCTGGCCAACGTTCTGGTGACGAACGGCTACCAGACGCCCGAGGCGCTCGACCTCCTCGGGCCGACTGTCGCGGCCGCCAACGTCGACCTGAAGTCCTTCGACGACCGGTTCTACCGGCGGATCTGCGGAGCCCGGCTCGCGCCGATCCTCGCGTCCCTGGTCGGCATGCGCGAGCGCGGTATATGGGTCGAAGTCACGACCCTGCTGATCCCCGGGCTCAACGACGACCCGGGTCAGCTCGAAGCGCTGGCTCGCTGGATCGTTGCCGAGCTGGGGCCGGAGACGCCCTGGCACGTCAGCCGCTTCTTCCCGACCTACCGTTTGACCGACCTGGATCCCACCCCGGCCTCGACGATCGACCGGACCGTGAAGATCGGGCGGGCGGCCGGCCTGCGCCACGTGTACTCGGGCAACTTGAGCGACGGCGACGAGGACACTCGCTGCGCCGGCTGCGGCGAGACGCTCATCCGGCGCCGCGGCTTCAGCGCACGACCCGCTCCCGCGCTGGTCGACGGCCGATGTGGTGCGTGCGGGCGGGCTCTGGCGGGGATCGGGCTGGCGGGATTCGGTGCGCGGACCGCGGCTCCGGCGGCCGGCGGACCGACCCCGGCCCCGGGCGGACCGACCCCAGCCTCGGGCGGAAAGGGGACGCCAACATGAGTGGAACGCCGCGCCCGCCCGCGGTTGCGGGCACCTTCTACCCCGCCCAGCCGGAACGGCTGAACGCCCTCGTCGCAACGTTGCTCGAAGCGGCTTCGCGGGTCGAGCGGCCGGACGGCGTCGACCCGGGCGCCGTGGCGGGACTCCTCGTTCCTCATGCCGGGCTCGTCTACTCGGGCGTGATCGCCGCGCTGAGCTGGACCCTGGCCGGCGAGATCGCACCGGCGACGATCGTCCTGGCAGGCACGGACCATCAAGCCTGGGCCGACGGCGTAGGCGTCTGGACGGGCGGACCGTGGCGGACGCCGCTCGGCGATGCACCGATCGACGACGATCTGGCCGGCGAGATCGCCGCCCTGGGCCCGCCCTTCGCCCCGGACGATGCAGCTCACCTGACCGAGCACTCGCTCGAGGTCCAGCTGCCGCTGCTTCTGCGGACGTGCCCCGATGCCCGGATCGTGCCGCTGGCCGTGAGCCCGCGGCTGACGAGCCACACCGGGGCCGGGGTCATGCTGGGCCGGCTCCTCGCCCGCCGGCGCAAGGCCGGAGAGCGAATCCTGCTCGTGGCCAGCTCCGACCTGGCCCACTACCCCCCGGCACGTGTCTGCGAGGAGACGGATGCCGAGCTGCTCGAGCCGCTCCTGCGAATGGACGCCGAAGGACTCCGGGCCCTCGAGGCGGAGATTCTCACGGCGCGGCGGCGGGGCCTGGTGTGCGGGCTGTGCGGCATCGATCCGGTGCGGGTCTCGCTGGTCGCGTTGACCGAGATGGGCTCGACCCACGGCATCCTGCTCGGGGCCGCCACATCCGCCGATGCCGGGGGTGATCCCGGGCGGACCGTCGGCTACGCCGCCGCGGCTTTCGTCTAATCTGGGCCGATGAGCTGCGACTCCGAGCACTGGGCCAAGTACTACGAGGTCACGGTCGAGAGACCGGCCTGGCGCACGGTCAGCCTGGCGATCGAGAAGTTCCGCGAAGAAGGAGCGGCCGGCCCGGCGAAAGGGAACGGGACGACGGACGGAGCCCCCGCTCGGGACCGCACTCGCTTCGCGGTAGACCTGGGCTGCGGCGCCGGACGCGACACGCGCGAGCTGCTTCGAGCCGGCTGGCGAGTCCTCGCCGTGGACCGCGAGCCCGCCGCCCGCACGGCCCTCGAAGCTGCGGTTGAGCCGGACCTGAGGCCGGGTCTCGAGATCCGGATCGAAGACCTGGCGACGGTGTCGATCCCGCCGTGCGACCTGGTCAACGCCAGCCTGTCGCTGCCATTCCTGGACCCGGACCGGTTCCACTCGACCTGGCGCAGGATCGTGGCCGCCCTGGAGCCCGGAGCGCGTCTTGCGGCGATGGTCTTCGGCGACCACGACGAGTCGGCCTCGGAGCCCGAGATGACGTGCCTGCCCCCGGAGGACATCAGGGCAGCGCTCTCCGGTTTCGAGATCGAGCACTGGTCGGTGGAGGAGGATGACCGGCCTACGGCACTTGGCGACCCGCACCACTTCCACCTGATCGAGTTCGTGGCTCGCCGGCTCTCGTAGGCCGCCACGAGGGCACCTCACGGCGGGCCCCGGTGGGTGCGCCGGACGGCTCTCGGCTGGCGGCGGTCGGCGAATTCCTGTATATATACCGTCCCTGAACAGTCTGGCAGCCTGGGACGAGGCTAGGCCGGCAGCGACGAGGCGGTTCGTCGCGGACGGGGCCGACCGGACCCCACAGCATTTCCGGCGGGAGTTCACCAGTCCTACACAAGCCGCGCTCAGCTCATGAGCGAGGCCGGCCCTCAGCTTGCGCCGGCCCTTTGATCGGTAAACAGCGGCGCACCGCGCAAGGAGGCTCAATGTCATCGGAGGTCGCCACGAGCGCAGCGCCGCATGCCGCGATCGAGGTCAACCCGCGCGCCCGGATCGAAATCCTGGCCGCCATCATGCTCGCGCTATTCCTGGGCGCGCTCGACCAGACGATCGTCGGTCCGGTCCTGCCGAAGATCTCGACCCAGCTCAACGGCGTCGACTTCTACACCTGGGTCGTGACCGCCTACCTGGTCACGAGCACGGCCGCCATCCCCGTCTACGGCAAGCTCTCCGACTACTTTGGCCGCAAGCCGATGCTCCTGATCGGGATCGTGCTGTTCCTGATCGGGTCTGTTCTGTCCGGCTTGAGCCAGACCATGTGGGAGCTGATCCTGTTCCGCGGCGTCCAGGGACTCGGCGCCGGCGCCCTTTTCCCGATCTCTCTGGCGGTCATCGGCGACCTCTTCACTCCCGCCGAACGAGGCAAGTACCAGGGCATGTTCGGTGGCGTCTTCGGCGTCGCCTTCCTGGTTGGTCCGTTCCTGGGTGGCGTCCTGACCGACAACCTCTCCTGGCACTGGATCTTCTTCGTGAACGTACCGGTCGGGCTCGTCTCGCTCTACCTGATCGGCCGCCTGTTGCCGATGGTCCACCCCAAGGATGCTCACTTCACGCTCGACATCGCCGGCGTCGCGACTTTCGTCGGCGCGGTAGTTCCGGTCCTGATCGCCCTGACCCTGGCCGAGACGAGCACCTGGGTCGATCCCTCCGTTCTCGCCTGGTTCGGCGTCGGCTTCTTCTTCCTGGTCGTCTTCATCCTCGTGGAATGGCGGGCCAAGGATCCGATGATCCCCCTCGACCTCTTCCGCAACCGGACCTTCTCGGTCTCGGTGATCGCCTCCTTCTTCGCCATCTTCGGCTTCTCGGTTCTGATCATTTTCCTGCCGCTGTGGTTCCAGATCGTGCAGGGCGCCAGCACTACGGCGTCGGGCTACCTGCTCTTCCCGTTCCTGTTCGGGCTCATCTTCAGCTCGATCGCGGCCGGACTGCTCGTCAGCCGGACCGGCCGGTACAAGACACTCCTGGCCGTCGCCATTGCGCTCATGGCCGTCGGTCTCGGACTCTTCGTCAACCTTCGGGCCGACACCCCGAACCCGGCGTTGTGGTCCTGGATGCTGCTCGCCGGCCTGGGCGTGGGGCCGACGATGGCCATATTTGCGCTGATCGTGCAGAACGACGTGCCCTTCGAACGGCTCGGCACCGCGACCAGCGACCTCACCCTCTTCCGCCAGATCGGCACCTCGGTCGGCCTCACGGTGGCGTTTACCCTGTTCAGGAACAACCTGAGCTGGGGCCTGATCCACGACTCGGTCGTGAAGGCGCTCCCGGCCGGCGCTCCGAGCTCAGCCGTACCGACGACGGCGCCTCCCGGTTTCGATGCGGGCAGTCTCACCTCGGTCGGAGGTTCGACGGCCGCCATGTTCTCGGCGATCCCGGTGCAACTTCAGGGCGCCTACACGGCGGGCTTCCACCAGGCCTTCTCGATCGCTATCGCCAATTCGGTCTGGATCGGAGTCGGAGCGGCCGTCATCTCCTTCCTGGCCATCCTGGCGCTCAAGGAGAAGCCGCTACGGGCCCACTTCCACGCGGAACAGGCAGCCCGAGCAGGCCTCCACGCCAAGGCGGGCGGGCGGGCGGCAAGCGTCACCGAGTAGGCTCCACACCCCGAGATCCAGAGTGGCCGCAGGCTGAGCCCGCGGCCACTTCTCATTTCGCCCCCGTTGTCGCGCATACTTGGGCCCATGCGATCTTCGATCGGGCTGCCCGCGCGGAAGAGGCGGGCGCTCGCAGTGTTGGCGGCAGGAACGATCGTTGCCGCGCTCGCGGTCGCGGCATGCACTCCCGCCATGACGCCCGCCGGCGCCTTCATGGCTGCCGCCACGCCGGCTCCGGCCGGTTCCGCGCAAGCGTCGCCGATCCCGACCGCCTCCGCGACGGAGGCCTCGGCGACTACCTCCGTGGCTGTGGCCTCACCCTCGCCGGCGGCGACCGCGACGAACGCCATCCCCGCCTTCCGGCACGTCTACGTGATCATCATGGAGAACAAGGAGTACGGCAGCATCGTCGGCGCGAAGGCGGCACCGTACCTGAACTCGCTGATCGCCCGCTACGGATTAACCACGAACTTCTACGCGGAGACGCACCCGTCGGAGCCCAACTACATCGCCCTGACCTCGGGCGGGCTGCAGGGAACCAGCACGGACGGGACCTACGACCTGGCCGTCCCGAACCTCTTCGACGAGATCGAAGCCGCGGGCCGGACCTGGCACGTCTACGCCCAGGGATACCCCGGCAACTGCTACAAGCCATACATCGCCGCAGCCGTGGCCGATGGCCCGGGCGCCGTCGGCGACTACGTCCGCAAGCACAACCCGGCCATAAGCTACACCTCGATCAGCGGCAACGCGACCAGGTGCGCCAACATCACCCATCTCACCGGCTTCGACTCGGCGGCGGCCGACTTCGAGATGATCATCCCCAACGAGATCAACGACATGCACAGCAGCTCGGTCGCCGCCGGAGACGCATTCCTCAAGGCGTTCATGCCGAAGATTCTCGATAGCGACGCCTTCGAAGGCTCGGCCGTCTTCATAACCTGGGACGAGGGCGACACCAACGCGAAGGGCGGCGGCCACATCGCCACCGTCGTCCTGAGCCCGGGGATGACGCCCGGCGCACGCTACGACGGCCCTTGCACCCACTACTCGATGCTCCGCACGATCGAGCAGGCGTGGGGTCTGCCGCTCCTCGGAGAGGCCAGCACGGCGGCCCCGATAGCGCTACCCTACTGAGAGGCCGGACGGGCACGTCGTGGTGGGCCATCGGGGTGGGTGGCGCACGCCGGCACCATTCAATGGGCCAACGCCCTAAGGGCAAGCCCCTATCCGACCGAACGCTACTTCGATGGTCGCGACGCGCTGGGCTAGAGCGAGCCGTGACGCCGGGGGTCGGCGGAAATCGCCGCAAGGGGTCCTTTGACTCGAAGCGAAGACCTTGCCGCACGGATGGCTGGGCTCTGCCTGCCCAGGAAGATCGCGTTCGCGGGGGCCGCGTGTGCGCGCGCCCGCCACGTCTTCGCCGTCTGCCACGGTCCCACTCCGGTAGACACCTTCGATGACGCGCTGGCGGGGCTGTGGAGCAGCCTCCAACGCGGCGACATGCCGGCTGTTGCGGCCGTATTCCGGCCGCTGACCGAGGTCACCGAATCGTCCAGCAACGACACCCTGAGCCGCAACTGGGTGGCGTGGCTGGCCCTGGCCACCTTCGAGCTCCCCGCGAGGCTGGTAGCGACCCCGCTGCCCTTCGGAGCGCTGACCCAGTGCTCGGGGCTGATGCTCACCCTGACGGGCGATCTGGACCACCGACTCGGCTGGGAGGGCGCGCCCCGCGAAGGCCGGCTCGCGACGACAGAGTGGGCCGCCCAGGAGGCGTGCTGCGCCATCCTGGTGGCCGACCCTTCGAACCCCTGGATCCCCGTCGACGAGCTCGTCGCGGCCGGCTCCGAGGTTGCGCGCCTCGTCCGCAGGCTGGCACCCGAGCTCGCCGAGGCCACCGGCTGGAAGCTGGACCTGCCGGCCGACTGAGCCGCGTCGCGGCACCGGAATCGGACTGCTATCCACGACCCCTCCGGCTGCGGCATCATCTTCATGGGGGCAAGGTCCGGCATCTGGAGGCCAGCGGCAGTGGCAGTCAGCGAGCGAGCGGGGAAGCCCGCGGATCCTTCGATGCTGGTCGACGTGGACCGGCTGGTCGATGCCTACTACGACCTGCATCCGGACCCGAACGTCGCCTCGCAGGCCGTCGCCTTCGGGACCTCGGGCCACCGCGGCTCGTCCCTCAAGACCTCCTTCAATGAAGATCACATCCTGGCGACGAGCGAAGCCATCTGCCGCTACCGTGGGAGCAAGGGCATCACGGGGCCTCTGTTCATCGGCAAGGACAGCCACGCCCTGTCCGAACCGGCCACGCGCTCGGCCCTCGAGGTGCTGATCGCGAACGGCGTCGCCGTCCTTGTAGACAACGGCGACGGGCTCACGCCGACGCCCGCCGTCTCCCACGCAATCCTTACCTTCAATCGAGGCCGGACCGACGGGCTGGCGGACGGCATCGTAGTGACGCCGTCCCACAACCCGCCCGAGGACGGCGGCTTCAAGTACAACCCGCCCAACGGCGGACCGGCCGATACGGACGTGACGGGGGCCATCCAGGCCGATGCCAACGGCCTGCTTCGCGCAGGCCTGAAGGGCGTCCGGCGCGTGGCCTACGAGAAAGCCATCGCCTCAGCCGGCCGCTACGACTTCACCGGCACGTACGTGGCCGACCTGGCCGGCATCGTGGACATGGAGTCGATCGGCGCTTCCGGTCTCAGGCTCGGGGTCGATCCACTCGGCGGCGCAAGCGTCGGCTACTGGGCCGCCATCCGCGACCTCTACAAGCTGGATCTCACCGTCACCAACGAGGTCGTGGATCCTCAGTTCGGTTTCATGACGGTCGACTGGGACGGCCGGATCCGGATGGACCCATCCTCGCCGTACGCGATGGCCCGCCTCGTCGCCCTCAAGGATCGCTTCGACGTCGCCTTCGCCAACGACACCGACGCCGACCGGCACGGCATCGTCACCAGCACGGCCGGGCTGATGAACCCCAACCACTTCCTCTCGGCCGCTGTGGCCTATCTGTTCCGCAACCGCGAGTGGCGGCCGGACGTGGCGGTCGGCAAGACCCTCGTCTCGACGAGCATGATCGACCGGGTAGCATCGGAGCTGCCACGTAAGCTGCTGGAGGTACCCGTCGGATTCAAGTGGTTCGTCGACGGGCTGGTCGACGGCACGCTCGGGTTCGGCGGCGAGGAAAGTGCCGGGGCGTCGTTCCTCCGCCGCGACGGCTCGGTCTGGACGACCGACAAGGACGGCATCATCGCCTGCCTCCTCGCGGCGGAACTGACCGCCAGGACCGGCTGCGACCCGGCCGTCGCATACCAGACCCTCACCGAGAAGTTCGGGGCCCCGGCGTATCGCCGCATCGACGCGCCCGCATCCCGCGAGCAGCGGGCAATCCTCTCGAAGCTCTCGCCGGCCCGAATTCGGGCATCCCAGCTGGCCGGCGAGCCGATCGCCGCGGTCCTGACGCGCGCCCCGGGCAACGACGCTCCCATCGGCGGAGTCAAGGTCACGACCGAACACGGCTGGTTCGCCGCCCGGCCGTCCGGGACCGAGGACGTGTACAAGGTCTATGCCGAGAGCTTCCTCGGCGAGAACCACCTGAGCAGGATCCTCGAGGAGGCTCAGGCCGTCGTGACCGAGGCGCTGGCCGCCGCGGGCTAGGGTCGTTCCGGCGAGTGCCCGCCGCCCCCGCGGGGCTCAGTAGGGGCGGTCCTGGGGCGGTGCCGAGCTGCACCGTGCGTACCGTCCCCCGCGACCGACCCGGAGCCGGACTTCACGCGTGCAAGGTGCGGGGAGGCAACGCGGCCATCCGACCTCAGGGCTACAGGCGTCGAAGCCAAAAGTACTGATCGTTTGGGCCGTAAGGCCGGTCTTGACGCGACGCGAGGCTCGTCTAACGTTTACGCTCACACGGCCGCACCTATGAGCGAAACGGTGGATCAGCCCGAAACTCAGCAGAACGTTACGCCCGCGCGGGCCATGGACAAGGCGGTCATCTCGCTGAACCGCGAGTTACGCGCCGTCCTCGCCAACGAGGAGGCCGCCGGAATCGGGCGCGCGGTTGCGCAGATCGTCCGGGGCGATGGCTGGAAAGAGGCCAAGGCGTCGGCGGTCCTCGTGGCCGCGATCGTCCGCTGGCTGGGACCGGACGCCGTGTATCCCGTCGGCTTCTTCGCCAACGGCACCGGCCCAGTGGAAGTCCTCGCCAAGGTCGGCAACTTCTACCTGACCGGCTACGGCATCGAGACGGGGGACAACCTGATCGTGGCGTGCTGCGAACGCCATCGCGGCGCCCGCTTCACCCAATCCCGGCTCGAGGAGATGGACCTCGCCAAGCCCAACCCGCGCTTCGCGGAAGGGCCGATGGCTCAGCGGGCCGCCGATCGAATGGGTGACATCTTCTCCGAGGAGATCGACGCCGAGATCGCGCGCATCGTGCTCGGGGCCTAGACGCCCGTCCACCAGGATCCCGAGCTTCGAGCGACCGGCCAGCAGGCGGCCGGCCAGCCGCTCGGCCCGCGCCGCTGTCAGCCGGCAAGCCGCGAACGAAGCTCCAGGGCATGCTCCCACTCGTGCTCGAGGAGTCGCCGGAGCATCCGGCGGGCGCTGCGGGGCGGCTTGCCTTCGCCGCGCTCCACAACCCGGGCCAGCTCTTCGGGCGTGACCTCGCCCAGGCGCGCCATCAGGGCTTCCCGTTCGGCGGCCAAAGCCGCCCAGGGTTCTTCTCCGGCGCGCTCGATCGCGGCCATGATCGCGCCGCCTCCAGGGATCGACCCGAGCGTCGTGCCGACATAGGACCACTCGGCTTCAGCCACGTGCGAGAGGATGGCCGCCGCGGAACGCCCGCCGGTCGCCGGCTTCTCGAAAAGCGGCCGGGGTTGGGCGCGGGCGGCCGCGATGAGCTCCTCGCGCGACCACCGGGCCCACCGCAGATCGCGGGCGGCCTCGTCGGCGGTCATGGGCTGCCGGTCGCTCGGGAACGAGCCCTGGCCGAAGCCGAGGAACTTGCGCTCGATTACATGGCCGGCGACCACCAGCTCCACCGGCTCCAGATCCGGCACGACCTCGCCGTGACGGCGAAGGAAGTCGAGACGATCCCGGATCGCCGCCGCCGCGAATTCGGCGGCGGCATCAGTGGTCGGGCTCACGGTCGAGCAGCCCGGCAGGCCCGGGACGTAGATCCAGGTCTTGCGGTGCTGCGGGCCCGACTCGAGATACAGCTCGAAGCGCATCGCGCTAGAGCGCCAGCGCCTTCTCCGGCGGCACGTACTCGAGGCCCTGATCGGCGGCAACGGCCAGATACGTGACCTTCCCGGCGAAGACGTTGAGTCCGTTGCGGAGGTGGTAGTCGCTTTCCAGAGCGGCGCGGAAACCCTTGTCGGCTAGAGCGAGCGTGAAAGGCAGCGTGGCGTTGTTCAGGGCGAAGGTGGAGGTGCGGGCAACAGCGCCGGGCATGTTCGTGACGCAGTAGTGGACGACGCCGTCCACGACGTAGGTCGGGTTCGAGTGGGTAGTGGGCCTCGACGTCTCGAAGCAGCCGCCCTGGTCGATCGAGACGTCCACCACGACGGTGCCGCGACGCATGCTGGCGACCATCTCGCGCGTGAC
>Ga0209777_10000595_pt1 | contig 58328 bp, 66 predicted proteins | sample FrelakmetHBP12HB_FD_187147 | JGI IMG/M metagenome (GOLD analysis project Ga0209777, IMG submission 187147) | Freshwater lake sediment microbial communities from the University of Notre Dame, USA, for methane emissions studies -HBP12 HB (SPAdes)... | ecosystem: Environmental > Aquatic >...
TGCCGGCCGAGATTGAGATAACGAAAGAGGCGAGGTGGATCAGACTTGAGCGTAATCCCAAGGATCCGGAATGCATGAAAGCTCTGCAAGCGGCGATATATCAGTTGAATGATTTGAATATTCGACATCTGGACGGGAAAAGGATTGAATTTAGCATGACATAGTATCATGCAAATGCAACATAATTTCAATTTAGCCGATAGTCATGTAGATTTAATCATATCAAAAGCGATTTCTCGTCGTTTTTCTTATGATGTGCCAGGACAAACCGTCCAGGAGGGCGGTGTAGAAAAGCCATCAGGCTGGGGGATTTACCTTAATATTGTTCGTAACAGTACCGATTCTGTGATTTGCGGTTCGACAGGAGGGGAAGAGACTAAAAATGCTCGGAAATCAAGGAGGTGAAATGATGGAGAATATGGACGTTCTAAAAGAGCACGGATCCGAGATAGAAAGGCTGCTGCGCATGAAAACCTACCCCATTGCGGCAAGAATGCTGAAACGAGAGGATGATGTTCCAGGGAGTGCGAAGCGGCCGAAAAAAGATCTGGGGCATCACCTGTCACTTTGTCAGGCGATCAATATGGCTCGGCGAGAAGGGGAGTCTCTTGCACTGCTGAAAGAGGATATGTGGTGCTACTCCCCGGTCATCGGATTAGGCATGGCTTTACCACCGCAGTTTTTCTCGGAAGGAGAATTCCTGTATCCACGGAGTGCAAGAACTCCTGAGATAGGCCGCAAAGGGATACAATCTTTTCCTCGACTCGAAGCTGGGCGATATATTGGTGTCGCCGTGGCACCGCTGGGGAAAGTTGATTTTGTGCCAGATCTGTTTATTCTCTATGTCGATAGTTTGCAATTGGTCGAATTGCTCATGGCCAAGAGATGGATGGATGGTGGCGACGTCACGGCCACCTTATCCGGTACTTCCGCGTGTGTCTACACGATCGTCCCCGTGGTCAAAGGAAAACAATTTCAGGTAACGATACCGTGTCTTGGCGATCGCAAAAGAGGGATGGCAACAGACGAGGAAATTATTTTTTCGGGTCCCCCAGACCAGTTAGGCGAACTGGTAGCTGGACTCTCTCATATGAAGGAGATTGGCAGCGGATTGCCCCTCTCTATGGCATCCCAGATCGAATATACCTTGCCTGACTCCTATATCAAAATCGGAAGAATGATGGGTATGGATCTGTGAGAACCGTTCTCAAAAGGCTAAGGGAGACCTTTACCACCTTCCTAATTCTCGTTTAATTGTATTATGGGCCGATCGACTTTCAGCGGTCTTTTTCTGAATAACCGCCTTGGGAAGCCTTGGAGAAGGGCTTACCCATGGCCGTTTATGCAACTGGCGGGAACACTCATTGCTCCAAGATGGTCTCACAACTACTCCTCTATGTTCTTTCTATCTTTCTCACCTCGCATGGAAACAGCCTGTTGGGCGTCGCACCAGATACGGGATTGAAATATTCATCGCTTGTTAGACTGTTGATGCTGGCCTTTCCGTCTGTAGGATTCCCCCAGCCAAAGTCCACCAGGACATGTCCGACCTTCCCATTATCCTCGACCTTTGACTTGATCCTTATTTTCCCCTGGGATGAGGTGACTTCCACCTCATCCCCCTCCCGAATTCCCCTTTCAGCGGCGTCCTGGGGATGTATCCGGACAAGGGGTTCGGGGTACATCCTATTCAGGCTTTCAACGTACTTAAACCTGGTATGAATGAATTGGCCTGGCCGGCGGCTTGAGCCGATCAGAGAAAAACCCCTATCTGTGGTGTTGTGGAGGCCTAATCGCTCACCCGCAGGCTCCGCAGGGATTGGAAAAGGACTGTACCCATTGGCTTCAAACAATTGGCAGTGCAAATCCACTTTCCCCGAAAGGGTATTGAACCCCTTATCCATATGCTTTCTGTGCTTCACCGGAGGCGTTGCGTATACAATCTGTTCCTCTTCAAGACGCTCAAAAGTGACGCCGGTAGGTTTAATCATGAACTTGAGCCAGCTCAAGGTGTCGCGGAACGGATAATCCTTGTGAAGGCCCATTCTTTCTGCAAGCTCGTATTCTACGTCGAAAACCGGCCTTGCCTCACCGACCGGACTTGCCAACGGTCGAGACAATGCCAGGTAACCCCCCTCGGCACTGGAATAGGCTAAATACGAATGACTCTCAATCACAGCGGCCATCGGCAAAATCAGATCGGCCAATTCCGAAGTAGCCGTGGGAACGACCTCATTGACCATCAGAAAATCCAGCTTTTCAAGAGCCTGTCTCGTTCTCTTCTCATTCGCGTGAATAAGCACGGGATTGGTGTGGTGAACGATCATGGCTTTGGGGCGATCCGCTTCATCCCTTAGAATGGCTTCCTTGATAGCGACCATCGGCACTTCACCGAACAACGGGAACCTTTCATACCCAACCCTCTTCTCCTTTGGAGCGGCCTTCGTGGGGAGAGCGGATTGAGCAGCAAAAGGAAGGAAAACGTTTCCCCCCGGCACATCCAGATTGCCCGTGAGACCCATCAGGATTGCCAGGGTCCGGACCGCATCGACGCCGTTCGTATACATATCCAGCCCATTGCCGTCGCAGATGGCAGCGGGATGGGTGGTCGCGTATTCCCTTGCCAGGTCCTCTATGGCTTTCTCTGAAATCCCTGTAATGCCCTCGGCCCACCTGGGGCTGTACGCCTGAACGTATTCTGCCAGTTCCTCAAAACCGCTGGTATATTCCGACACGAACGCTTTATCATAAAGGCCATCTTTAATGATCGCATGGATCATGGCAAGGCCAAGGGCGGTATCGCTCCCCAGGTTGATCTTCACCCAGCCATCCGCCTGTTGTACTGTCTCTGAGCGAAAGGGGTCAATGGCGATGATCCGTGCCCCCCGTTTTTTCAAGCCGGGAATGATCTGTCTCATTCCGTTGAAAGAACCAAAAGCGCTGTAGCGTTCCGACGCCAAGGGGTTGCTTCCCCAGAAGATAACAAGGTTTGCTCTCTCATAGTCGGCCTCGGCCCTGGTCTGCCCGAGTACCGCATGAAACGCGGTCATTCTGGGCATCATACAAAGACTCGCAGGGCTGGCAAAGTTAGGTGAGCCAAACTCACCCATAAACTGACGGAACCCGTCCCGGGCATGATAGGAAACCGGAGCTCCCGAGCATCGCACAAGACTGAGAGGACCGAAAGCGGCTCGAATCTCCCCCAATCTGTCTGCAGCGATCTTGAGAGCCTCCTCCCAGGATATTCTCTCAAAGCCGTTCCTTTTCCTGCGCAGGGGGTATCTCAGCCGATTTTTCCCCTGGATCACTTCCGGAATAGAATAGCCTTTGGCACACAATTGCCCCCTGTTTGCAGGATGTTCCGGGTCTCCCTTCACGGAAATCGTGCCATCGGAACCCCGGTGAAAAAGCACACCACAGCCCGAATAGCAGTATTGGCATATTGTACGGCAAGTCATTTCTTCCATGGACATCACCCCGTATCTACTTTGAATGAAGTCTCGATTACAGACGGAGAGTTTTCCAAAACCTCAAAGGCTGGATCGTTGTCCTGTTCATACTTCCCTCTTCTTCTATAATGGCGCGTTTCAAAGCCGGTTCGTTCTATTTCAGAGGATTTCCATTAGCATTTGGTATCCCAGATACCAAATGAGGCGCTTTCTCCTGACAGCCAAAACATATCAGGCCATCAGCAAGTGGATAAGCTTCTTTACACCTGGGGCAGATGGAAATGGCCCCTCTCCGTTTCTTTTCCAGAAAACGAGGTTCAACCTGAACATGCTCTATCCTGCAAATACTCGCTCCAGCATCCCTGATCTGTTTCATGAGAAGTTCATAGTCCTGTTCCTTCTTAGACCTCAGCTTAAAAAACCAGCATTTGATCTCAGACCATGCTTCGATCTTAACCGGATCTAAAGAAACCCGTATCCCTTCCCCATTGAATTTGTCGTAAAGGGTCATGGCATAGCGGCCTAAATTGATGACGGTCAGCCGGCCGTTTCCAACGGTCTTGGCTGTGAGAAGCTGGATGGCGTCTGGTAGACATTTAGGGGTTTCGCAAAGGGCATTTAGGAGGCCTTCTGCCGGGAGATGCTGATAGGCCAGGTCCACCATAAAACCACCGATCACCACCCCTGGGGCGGCAGAGTCATGGAAAGCTCGAACCCGCTCAACATATTCTTCAAAAGTATAGAAAAGAATGTTCATGAGAGAACGCTATAGAAAGTTTACCCCAGCACTAAGGCTCTTCTTCAGATCGACCTCGATCGCTTCGACCCTTCCCCAAAATGTCTACAAAATGGTTTGAACTCATTTCTGCTTACATGATCCCCCCGGAGATGTTACCCCAGATGTTGCATAAATTCCTGCTAAACGGACGTGGGTAAGCTCTTCGGAAAGGGTTCCAGGCGAACCTCTTAGCGAATGGGCACCCACCTCCATCTACCGGACTGGAATTCACCCGAGGTGTCTCCCCGCGATTCCACTAAATCTCCAAATAACCGCCTTGGGAAGCCTTGGAGAAGGGCTTACCCATGGCCGTTTATGCAACTGGCGGGTCAAGTTACAAAATGTTCCGTAGTTAGGTATAGAATCTTTCCCTCCTTCTTCGTCGCCCTCAAAACCTCCATGTGTCTCAACGAGGCGAATTCCCTTCGAAATTCTTCCTCGGCCAGATTCAGATTCGTTACAATCTCCTCGATGGTGGCCTCTCCTTTTCCCCTGATGAAGTCGACGATTCTCACCTGCAAAGGTGTGAGAGTGGAAAGTTTGTCCTTACCTTTTAGAAAGGTTTGCGCTGAATGGACCGCCCATGGATCACAGGCCTTGGGAGGGGATAGGATGTCCATGTAACAGTCTTCGCAAAAAAGCTTGTCCTGGTGGTTGTAGGATTGCTCCTTCTCTATTTCTTTATTGCATCTTGCACATTGGTATGGCATTTTTACTCCCGTCCGGCCTTCCTTTCAAAGTGTCCGATGAACCTTTCTAACCATGGGCTTCTTCACCAAACCAGGCCATTTCCCTTTCAAAACCCTTTTCTCAGCATGCGGGCATAATATGTTCCCGTAGTGTAAAGGGCGGCGCAGGGGTTATGGCCAAGGACACGGTCTTTTGCCACAAGCACGGTGCAGTAGGCTTTCGAATATTCGAGGAACAAAGAATCGTGCCCCACGCAGAGGCCGAGAAGGATGTTAAAGTCGGTTTTCTCTTCGTTGAGGATCATGGCCTGGGCAATGGGGCTACACATCGATTCAAACTCCCCGATACGAACCTTCTCTTCTTCTCTTATCCCGATGTTCTCCTTGGGAGTTCGGCCCGCCTTGCAGACGACCGAGACCACTTCAAATCCCTGGGCTTCCAAAATCTGAACTAGAGAAAGGGCTTCACTATGAAAAGCACTGCAGAAGGCCATTCCCAGCCTCTTGTAGCCCATCTTTTGAGCGAATTCACAGATCTCCTGGACCCGTGGTTTCGTCGGGTGCGGAACAAAGGGTTTGACATCTCGGTTGATGTAACATTCTGCTTCCTGGATAGAAGCTTCATGTGCGAATTTAAAGATATCAGGATTGGTATATTCTTCATTGGCTTTTCCTACAACTTCTTTCCGATGGAGGGTTGGGCAGAAGGCAGGCCCTTGACCCTCTGGTGAGCGGCAAATTTTTTCTCTGATTCCACATTTGGCGCATTCGGATTTCAGTGTTTTCATGAGTTTCTCCTCGTTTCGTGGAAAATCAAAAGGGCGAATCGATGCCCGGCGAATGCTCCATTGCCATCAATATGAAGCCCCTTGTCAATCCCGGATTCGACTGAAGGCGTCGTCATTGCCTATCGACCTGTCCATCGGGGTTGCCGTTTTTCAATAAAAGCGCTAATTCCCTCAAGCGCATCCTCTGTCGTGCACAACCTTGTCATCACCTCACGATTTAGAGCAAACCTCTGGCGAAAAGGCATATCGATCATCTGGTAATAAAACTCCTTTCCTATCCGGATGGCCAAAGGACTCTTCGCAATAAGCTTTTGAGCAAAGGCAAAAGTCTCCTCTCGCAACTGATCGGCCGGCACGACCCTATTCACCAGACCCAATCGCTCCGCCTCTTTCGCATCGATCATATCTCCGCTCAAGAGCATCTCCAGGGTTTTCTTCTTGCCAAGGCCATAACTCATGGGAATAATCGGTCCAGTGCAAAGCAATCCTACATTAATCGCGGTCGTCCCGATCTGGGTGCCTTCGGCCACGATGGCAAAATCGGCTGCCGCCATCAGTCCGGCTCCGTTAGCGACCGCATACCCATGGACCATGGCAATAACCAGTTTCCCCATGGAAGGAATGGTAAAGTACATCTGGTCCATGAGGGTCAGCCACCTGTGGTACTCGGAAGGTGTCTTTCCGTGAAATTCACTTATGTCGATCCCGGTTGAAAAGACTTTGCCTGCTCCTCTGATGACGACAACTCGAATCTCAGCCTCTTCGTCCAATTGGCGCAAGGCAGCATTGAGGTCTTCAGCCATCTGGCTGTTAAAGGTATTGAACTTTTGTGGACGGTTGAGGGTGATGATGCCTATTTGATCTTTTTTTTCGATTAAAATCGTTTCAAAAGACATGGAAATCTCCTGTTCTTATTTATTGTTAGCAATAAAAACTATCCCCTTCCGAAAGAGCATGCAGGGAAATGGCATCGGTCACAATTTCTACAAAACCCTCCGTGCCCGAGAAGCTTTATTTCTCTTCGGGTGGGAGGCTCACCTGCCAGAATTCTTGGAAAAATTACATCGAACAGGGTGGCCTTATGGAAAAAAACACAGGCTGGAAGGCCCAATAGCGGCTTCTCCCCCAGCATCCCGTAAAGAAACATCGCTCCCGGAAGAACCGGGGTTCCGTAAAAGATGATTCTTGTTCCGGCCTTTTTGATCCCTGTTCGCGTGACATCGTCAGGATCGACAGAAAGCCCTCCTGTGACCAGAATAACATCAACGGGGCCGTCTTTCAATTTAACCAACGCCTCAGAGATCTGATAAGCGTTATCCGGGACTACCCGTTTCATTACCACGCGGGAGCCAAAGTGGGTAATTTTTTTACCTACCCGATCATCAAATCGGTCTTCGGTCCTTCCTTTGAAAAATTCGTTCCCTGTCACGACTACGCCGATATTGAGCTTCCTGTATGGAAGAATTTCAATGACGGGCTCTCCTTTCTCACACCGGCTTTCCACTTTCTCAATCTCCTTTTCTGGAGCGACCAACGAAATAATCCGGGTTGCTCCAACCGCCATTCCTGGCGTGCAGGGGATATATTGGTGAAGGGTTGAAAGAATGATATTTCTTGAGCGATTAATTCTGTGGAGGAGGGAAAGGTTGATCTTTAGGAGGCCTTTTATTTTTGAATGAAAGGTAACCTTGCCCTCCGAAGGTCCGGTTATTCTAGTGTTTTTACCCGAGAAGGCTTTCCCTAAACGAAGCGCTGCGTCATCTTCATGGATGATTCCGGGTTGCAATTCCATTACAAATACATGTTCTTTGCCAATCTTCAAGAATTCGGGGATGTCTTCTTTCCGTATTAAGTGCCCCTTCCTGAACCGGGGTCCTTTGAATTTGCCAGGAATAATTTGAGTGACATCATGACCGAGAACCATACCAACCGCATCTTCTATCCTGATCTTCTTCAACGCCAATGCTTTCCCCTTTCTTCGAATGGGACATCTGTCTATTAGGTTCCCCGTTATGTCTTCGTTAGTGTCAGGAGTCTCACTCCGGCAACTTCTTTAAAGGTGGCGCCTTCGCTGATGAAACGAATGAGCCTTTCCGAATCGATCACCTTGGTCCCGCAGATCACGTCGATCCCGTGATCGAAGAGAATGGAGGAAAGGGGGGTGGTCGGACCGATCATGACAATGTAGGCTTTCCTGCAAAGGTTGAGAAGACCTTCGAGCGTATGATTGATGAAGGAGGTTCCTGTGATTCCCACAACGTCGCATTCTGGCAAAATGCGAGCAGAATCCTGCGCAGGCAAATCTCCTTCCCGAAGTCTTTGTTCAAGAACCCAGAGATTGCCAACCTTCCCTCGCAGCCTTGGGATCCATGGAAAGTGACCCACCACGGCAACATTTTTTTCCCCGCCTTTCTCGAGGAGTATTTCGAAGGCATTCTTCTCGACGCATTTCGACTCATCCACCTCGATCAGTGAGTTGATCGTCGCCATCCCGATCGATGCCTCCAGGAGGCTATCGGACCTTGCGTATTCAGCAAGCTCCAGCGCCGTCTTTTGGGTCAAACTTCCTACATCTCTGACTCCTCGCTCATGGGAGGGACCTTCCTCCCTGAAGGTCGAAGAGAGACCGCAATGCTTGCTGATGACTGCCGTCCAGTAGACACAGGTATGGACATTCTTCACTGGAAAGTCCTCGCCTCTCAGGCTCAACATGAGATCATCTAATATTTTCAACGGCTATCACCTCCCTTCTCTCCATAGATCAATTTAGACTGGCCGGTGGGGCTCATTTCCTTCGCGATATTTTTGAACCTTTCGCCTAAAACGGCTTCTTCCTCCTCGAGAAACTTCTTCGCATCGCCCGCACCCAGAAAGAAGATTCGAATATAAAAGAGGAGCCTTGCGATAAATTTCTCAGGCTTCGCGTGCTCCATTAAACAGAATCTTCCCCTTTCCTTAAGGACTCTTGCCACTTCTTCGACTGCTTTCGACCTTTCGGTCCATTTCAATTCGTAGAAGGCATGAGAGCACGTCACACCGTGGAACGAAGCGCTCCTAAAAGGCAATCGGCTCGCATTCCCTTGAACGATGTGGAGGTGATTCAGGTTTAGACTTGCCGCCTTCTGTTTCGCCTTCTCGATCATCCCCCGAGAGAAATCGAGACCTACCACGAAACCCTTTTCTCCCACACGTCTGGCGAGTTCCACAGCCACGGAGCCGGTCCCGGTGCAAAGGTCTAACGCCCAGCCTCCTTCAGGCAGGTAAGTCTTCTCGGTAATAAACCTTCTCAGGGAACCCTCCCGGTCGCTGGAATGTAGCCGGATGACGAAGTCATAGACTTTTGAAAAAAGGTCATAGTAGCCCTGTCTCATTGAGCCCATATCAAGCTTTCTTCTCCGCCGCCTTGAATGCCGGAGGCAAAATCGTCTCAGCGAAGTCTTTGGATTCAACCCCTGGTGATTCAATTCCTTTCTCCTGACAGTAGTTTTCGACTCTGTCGATAATTTGATTTGCTTCGAGGGAAACTTTCTGCAACGCCTCTTCGAGGCCCGTTAGACATTCCTTTGGGTGGAACGTAAAATCACCGGAGATGGCGATCTCTTCAATCTTGCTTTCAGAAATTTCCGAGGCTGTGCGAATGAGTCCTCCTCTCGCCTTGTGACGCCCATAAAATATCTCAACTCCTTCTCGAATTTTTACCCCTTTCGGCATTTTTGGAGTCTTCTTGTATAGAAATTCCTCGGAAGTCATCCATAATTCCAGCTGGTTCATCTTTTTGAGAATCTGTGAATTTAAGTAGCTCTGGGTCAATCTACCCACCTTCTTTTCAAATTTCTCTTTAAGCATGGCAACCACTTCATCCCTCGGAGGAATAGTCCCCAACTCTCGTTTCATCGTTGTCAGATTTTCTTCCATTGTCTTAAAAACTTTGTCCCTGAATTTTTCATCCGGGACTTTCAATATTTTGCTCATGGCATTGTAATCAAAATCGAGAAGGATGCCGCCCACAAAGACCATGTATTCTCCGATATTTCCTCCCCCTGCCCCTGCGATCTTTCTTCCCTCCTTTGTGACAATGTCATTGATGGCCCGATATCTTGCTTCAACCCCAAAAGTCCTATAAGTTTCGACGGGAGCTTCAGAGAACCACTCAAAGGTTTCCTGAATGGCTTTTGGAAATCTTGGGTTGTCCCTCCTCCAAATCAACTGGTAGAAAATCTGGTTCTCATCCAGATAGGTCGCTCCACCTCCTACCTCCCTTCGCATGAATGGGATTCCGGAAGCCTTACAACAGGGGATGTCCACCTCTTTCTCGGCATCCTGGAAGTATCCAATGCTCACAAGGGGACTTTGGGGGGAGGCAATGACAAGAGCCTCAATCCCCATCCGTGCAAGAACATGGAAGATGAGCATGGACTGCTGTTCGGGAAGTTTACCGAGATCGAATAGAAACATATTCCTCTCCTTACTCGCGCAATGTGGCAATTAGTCTTTTGGGTTTCAAAAGGAGATCTAAGGCATTAGAGATATCCCTTACAACGATATCTGCATTCTTCATCGCCATGACAGACATTCCTTCCTCCCCTAACACTGCAATGCCCAGAGCAGCCTCTTTCAGAATGAGATGATCATTATTACCGTTTCCGACAGCAACCGTCTTCGTTGGGTCGAGGGATTCCAAAACTCTTAATTTCACCTCGGTGCTATCTTTTTCTGAGACCTTTAGCAATTCCACGCCCATATCTGAACTTTCTTCGCTGGCAGTTCCTTGAGTGTCAGCTGTGAGTATGTAAATTTTCGCTTTGTCGGATAGAGAGTTTATTTTTTCTTTCACTTCGGAAGATATTTTTCCGTCTGTGGCAATCGTTCCGTTCAGATCCAGGACAATATTCTCAATCTCCATATTCCCCCAGCCGGGGATACTTATGCTGATCATCTTTTGCTCCCTTAGACCTCCAATACGCTTCCGACACATCCATAAAAGAATCTATCGTCAAATTCCTGGTGGAGTCTAAAGGCCGCTCTCATACCCGTACAATGGGAGACACCGATCTTCTCAATTTCTAACTTCTTTAGGGTCCTAATCGATTCTTCCAGTTGCTCGGGGGTCAAAAAATCTAAGTGAGTTCCTCCGAGGATCGCATGGAATTTTTCTTTTCCGGTTTTCGCAATGACATGCTGGATGATATTGATCATTCCAGAATGGGCACAGCCGAGGATAAGGATGAAGCCTCTTTCGGTTGTTAGAATGAGTGACTGATCGTCAAGGAAAATGTCCTGGTACGTCTTCCCATCCATCTCCCTCGGTGGTGATATTCTCTGCAAAGCATCCAGGTCCTGCTGAAATGGCAGACTCCCGCCAGAGCCTGCGAATACTTTCGATTGCCAGAAGGCTCACCTCGTTCTCTGTTCCAGCATGGGAATCGCCTATCAGTCCCAAACCTTTTTGGAGGATTCCCTTGCCGATATTCTTCTTGGGATCAGTCCTTCTTTGACTCATACAAACGCCAACCACTTTCCCTGACTCTTTCATTGCGTTTTTACGTCCCTTCGCTTATGGCTTTTTCAGGACATTCTTCAATACAGGTCCCACAATCAACACAGGCCTCTTTGCCCACAACTGCTTTCCCGTTCTCCATCTTGATCACTCCTACAGGACTGGGATCAGATGCGGACCCTCCGTTGACCATCGCCGACCTTGCCCCAGTTCCTCGGATTCAACCACCGTTCGATCACTTTTTCAGAATAGATCTTTCTGGCATCTTCCATGATGGATTCCTGAAGCTCGTTTGCCGTCTTTTCAAAATCATTGGACATGCTTTGACTCCTTCTGGAATTTCCCGTAAACTTTTGAAAAATCTGTTTCCTTGACCCATCCCACTCTGACATCTGTCTTTGCATCAATTTCGGGCAGATAGGGTTTGATATCAATGAGAGGCGTCCCTTCCAATGCATCTAATCCTTTTACTTTCAACTTATTTCCGTCTCTTTCGATCAATTCAACGACAGAAAAACCCAAAGCATTTGGCCTATTCGGCGATCGGGTAGCAAATACACCATGGGGATCAGCATCCCAGGGTGTTTTTACCAAAAGGGAACAGCCCGTCGCCCAGTGTAACCAATATAGGAGGATGAGATGAGAGAACCCATCGATATCCTTTAGCCCTTCTGCAAATTGATCAAATACTTCGACCCAGCAGATTTCTTCTCGCCCTTGAGGCGGACCCTCTTTCCTGTCCTTATACGGGGAGTGGATGATTCCAATGGGCTTAAGTCTCATACATCGGCACCTCTCGATACTTCCTATTCCTCAAAAATATCTGCTTTCTTACATCCTGAAAGGATGCACGGATAACACTTTATATAACGTCGACGGACCCGAACGGTCTGATCAGTGCCGTAGAGGCGTAGGCTCAATGGGGAGATCACCCAGCCCTTCCATGGATTCTTTACCTGCCAAGGTGACGAGATAATCTGCTCCAAGCTTATCGACATGATCCTTGATTGTTTTTAAAAAGTCTAAATGGCCCTCTTCTTCCCCGAGGAGTTCTTCAAAAAGGTCTTTCGACTTCTGATCCTTTTCAGCCGCGCAGATGGCTGCGGCGTCGTTGTACATTCTAACGGCTTGCGTCTCAAGGGCGATGTCTGTAGCCAACATCTCAGGGATCTGTTGGTCTTTTTGCGGTGTTGCATGCACCTTTGATGTGGGTTCCCCTTTTAGGAATAAGATTCTCTCTGCCAGTTTCTCTGCATGATTCATCTCAGCAATAGTAATGTATTTGATCTTAGAAGCCAACTTACCAAAATCCCTATCCTCGAGTTCATAATGATGGATCGTAAATTGACCAATTACCGTCAATTCCCTCGCCCATGCCTCATTCAAAAGATCGATCACCACCTGATTCATCGGTTCCTCCTATCGTTTCGGTTTTAGCTTTCCCTATGGGGGCCCCTCATACGAACAGTTACTCCCATTTCCATTGATCCCCATTGGAAAAGCTGGCCCTCAATCTCTTCTGCATCCGCTGTCTGCAAACCAAGGAGGAGTGGAGCATCGTTCCCTTCTTCCGCAACAGGTGTGCCCCGGTAAGCGTTTTTCACTCTTTGGCGAGTGAGAGACGGAGAACAATTTAGCAGCTCCACAATCAAGACATCGATACTCGTAAATGGGCATGTCATCCTCCTCCTCGCAGAATCATCGGGCTACTTAACCCCGGTCTTCCCCCTGGTCTTCCCTTGTTTTTTCTAACAGCCTACGGCGCTACACCATAAATTTCTCTTCTTACTTTTGCGGTCAGCCCCTGACTGTCCATTTCTTCACCCTTTTTCATCAACAATTCTTTAACGGTTGTTTTCAATACCGAAAGATCGGAGGACTTCACCACAAAGGCATCGGCTAGCCAGGTTACGAAGTCATTCCGGTAATAGGCATAGGCTGTGTGAAGGATGACGGGGGTTTTCTTGTAACGCGACGCGATCTTCGTCAGGGCTTCAATTCCGTCCATTTCTGGCATCACAATATCGAGGATGACGAGATCACAGTGTGATTCCTCCAGACGTTTTAAGGCCTCCTTGCCATTTTTTGCCCAAAGGATGAAATAGCCTTCTTCGCTCAGTTCTTCTTCGTAAAGCAGACGTTGAGCTTCTTCATCTTCCACAAGCAGAATCCTCCTCGCGGAGTGTCCTGATGGGGCATGGGTTGACATCCGTTGAGTCATGAGGCTCGCTGACACAGAGGCTAAAGAGTTGCCTGCATATTTTTGCATTTCCTTACCCTCCTTTCTATCCGGCTGGTCCGTAACGGACATCACCCATGAATAGTGGGCCGTGCGGGACTTGAACCCACGACTCTCTGCTTAAAAGGCAGATACTCTACCTCCTGAGTTAACGGCCCCCGGTCTTCATGAAAACGCTCGTCGGTCATCCTGGCCCAATCCTTATTGTCAACAGAAAGGCCCTGCGGTTAATTTAAAGAATCCTGGAAAAAAGCCTTCACTTTCTTAATGGCGCAGAACTCCCCGCACATGGTGCATCTGTCTTTCTCGGTGGATTTCCCTCCCTCGTGATAGCGTTTCGCCTTCTCCGGATCGATGGAAAGCTCTATCTGCTTCTCCCAGTCAAACTCCTTCCGGGCCTTTGACATCTCCAGGTCCATCTGGAAGGCCTTTTGACTCCCTCGTGCAACGTCGGCAGCGTGAGCCGCAATCCGTATGGCGATCACTCCTTCTTTGACATCTTCGACGGAGGGCAACCTCAAATGCTCGGAAGGCGTTACATAGCACAAGAAATCCGCTCCTGCCCTTCCCGCAATGGCTCCCCCTATGGCACAGGCGATGTGGTCATATCCGGGAGCAATATCCGTCACCAATGGTCCCAGCACATAGAACGGAGCGCCCTTGCACAACCTTTTCTCCAAAAGGACGTTGGCCTCAATCTGGTCAAGAGGCACATGGCCGGGCCCCTCAATCATGACCTGGACGCCCTCGGCCCATGCCCTTTCCGTCAATTCTCCAAGGATGATTGTCTCTTCAACCTGTGGTCTATCGGTCGCATCAGCCAGACAGCCCGGTCTTAATCCATCTCCAAGGCTCAGGGTCACATCATACTTTTTGGCGATCTCTAAAAGCCGGTCGAATTGTTCGTAAAGTGGGTTTTCTTGGTCATTGTAAATCATCCATTCGATGAGGAAGGATCCTCCTCTGCTGACCACTCCCATGATTCGACGGCTTCGTCTCAGATGCTCCATAGAACACCGTGTCACCCCGCAGTGGACTGTCATAAAATCAGCACCTTCTTCTGCCTGGCGCTCAATCACATCGAAAATGTCTTCCGCAGTCATTTTTGCCAAAGCTCTTCTTTTAGTGACCGCTTCGACGGCAGCCTGGTAGATGGGAACAGTTCCCAGCGGAATGGACGCATGTTTTAGAATCTCTCTTCGAATGGCTTCCAAGTTTCCACCGGTACTTAGGTCCATAACCGTGTCGGTTCCTGCCTGAATGGAAACTTTAAGTTTCTTTAGCTCCTCTTCCAAGTCTATATGGTCTGAGGAAGTTCCGAGGTTCGTATTCACCTTGATCCGAAGCCCCTCTCCAATGCCTATGGGACGAAGACCCTTATGATTTCGATTGGCTGGAATAACGATCCGGCCTGAAGCAATGTTTTCCCGAAGCCATTCAGATGAGACTCCTTCCTCACTGGCAACAATTGCCATCTCCTTGGTGATGACGCCCTCCTGGGCCTTTATCTTCTGGGTCATGTTATTGTTCCTTTTGAAGTTCGACCTCAAAATAATGGTTCATTGGAAGACCAGCAAACTTAACCGCGCCAATGCAGGGGACGACGTACTTCACCGGCCACTGCTTCCCAAGAATGTCGAAAAATTCCAGACAGGAAGAACAGACATGGATGCTATCCGCTATGGAATAGGGAACCTTTGCCTCGTTCAGAATGACAAAAAATTTCGGATTAAGAAAGTTGGCATGGTTTGCCGAATGGTATTTAAGGATTTTGTCGAAATCAAAAGAATCTGTGGCCCCATAGCGCTCAAAGCATATCTGGTAGAAATCCTTTTCGATAGGATCAGGCCTATCCCACCCCATAGGTTTTTCCTTGCGATATTCGTCTAATCCGATCAATTCAAGGATCTCTTTCTGGGAAGGCAGGCGAGGGGGCTTGAAATTTGATCCCACAATCGTAATTGGATCTCTGCACCCTGGAATGTGCCATGGTTTGTTACTGACAATCAAGAATTTTTCTGCCTTATCAGACTTCCAATACCAGGAGGTCCTTCTTTTACAGAACCCGTTCCAGGCTGAAGGGGCGACATAACTCAACTCCGTCGAAGCTTTGAGGACACGACACGGCAAATGAGTTTCATCGGTCCCCTGATTCTCTTTTTCCTCAAGGATCTTCTTGACCGATCTGAACCCGTTTAAATCCAACCAATAACAATATTTCTTGTATTCGGTCATGATTCGCCCTTCAGGGTCATCTCGATGGCCTGCCACATCTTGAGCAAAATCCCTTGAACTTCATTGCAAGGGTAGTCCATAACCGTTTTCCTTTGCACCAGGGCCTCGACCACTCTGGGTTCGTAAGGGACTTGACCGATGAGGCGGGAACCGTTCTTTTTGCAGTAGGATGCTATTTGGGCCGTATTCTCAAGATTGATGTCGAATTTATTGACGCAGACCATCGAGGGAATCTTAAAGTGATCGGAGAGCTTCAAGATTCTTTCCAGATCATGAATCCCCGAAAGGGTAGGCTCGGTGATGATCAGAACAAGATGGACTCCGGTCAGGGAGGCCGTGACCGGGCATCCAATACCTGGGGGGCCGTCGATGATGATGAGATCCAGATTTTTTTCTTTTGCAATCTCCATGGCCTGTTTCCTCACCACTGTCACCAGTTTTCCTGAATTTTCCTCTCCGATCCCCAAACGTGCATGGACAAAAGGGCCATAGAGTGTCTCGGACACAAACCAATCCCCTGAAAAAGCTTCCTCCATTTTGATAGCCTCTTCCGGGCAGATGTGACAACAAAAGCCACATCCTTCACACGAAACAAGATCGACCGCTCCATTTTGAATGGCATGGAAGCGGCAGATTTCAGTGCAGAGATTGCACCGGGTGCACCTTTCTAAATCGACGCGCGGGGATCTTCCGCCAAAGTACTTCTCCTGCATCAGGATCTTTGGCTGAAGCAAGAGATGGAGGTCTGCCGCATCCACGTCGCAGTCGACCATGACTTTGTTCTTCGCTAAAGCTGCAAAGGCAGCAGCAATAGTGGTTTTTCCTGTCCCACCTTTTCCACTGACGATGGCTAATTGTTTAATTTCGTTGAGTTCCTTTTCCATTTCCTGACACAGCTCTCCCTTCTCACCTACCAGTTCGTTCAACTAATTTGTTAAGTTGTTCCTGTGTGAGAGGCTCACCAAACGCGGCATAATGATAAAGAGGCTTAGCGGGCTCTTTAATTGGAACCCATTTCCCTTCCTTAAGGTCTTGATAAACGCATTGATAGTCTACACCTTTGACCACAGGAATAACGCCCTTAAGATTTTTCACTTTTCCCTCTTCAAGCCAAGTTAAAGTAACTTTCCTTTTTTGGACCTGTTTCATAATTTCAGTTCCATGACATCCATCGCATTTTCTACCATTTTTCATCACAGAGTGGCTCATATGGGGCGCAAACATGAAGAAAGTTTTATCGTCCTTTAAGACGAACGTCTGCATGCTGGCAGAAGAAACCTTTCCTTGATAATTCATCAGAAATACCCATCCGGAAATAGGAATAGCGACATGCTTTCCCTCTTTGACGAGGGTATCAAAGTGACAATTAGTGCAACTGACTACATGGCGGACATGACATGCCTTGCAATCCAGCTTTTCGCCATGGACGGTATGGGAATCGGTTGCTTTGACAGACGGGTGGCATTTTTCACACTTTGTATCCATGGCCCCAGGTTGTTTCAAGGATATGCATTCAGTTCCATCTCCGTGCATCTCCCTTGAGGAATGGCAATCCGTACATTTCATTCCCTTGGAGAAATGGACGTCCTCCTGGTTTGAGTCACGGTCAGTCTTTAGGATGGCCGCCTCCCGGACATGGCATTCCAGACACATAGTCTGGTCTTTGGCTGCCTCGGTTGAATATCTTGACACCTTATCCTTAACAATTTCATGACATCGATCGCACCCGGAGACATGACAGTTTTTGCATCCAAGACTGGAATAGGGGACACCTGATAGAATCTCCAAACCGCCATTGGCCTTGTCATACCAGTATTCCATACCCTTTGCGGTATAGTGCAGACTGGAGAGAAAAAAACAGTCCTCTTTCTTGATCTCCTGACAGAACGGATTTTCAAGGAACCCAAACGTGATCAAACTTAGAACGATTAGCTGAACGATTAAGGTCTTTTTCATTTGGCCTCCCCTTCCCTATTTTGGATTATGATCTGCTCATCTCACTTCAAACCGAATTAGGCTTGAGCCCAATCTATTTCTTTTGATAATTCAAAATCGCCTCGTGTAATCCTCGGATGGCCAGAAGAGAACAATGAGCCTTTCTTGCCGGGATCCCACCCGCTGCCTTGATCACATCGTTATCCGTTAGTTGTAAGGCCTCCTCGATAGTTTTCCCAATTGCCAATTCCGTGGCGATGCTTGATGTGGAAATGGCTCCTGGACAACCCATGGTCAAAAATTTGAAGGCAGATATCTTCCCATCTTCGACTTTGAGATATACTCGAATAAAATCCCCGCAGGTGGGATCACCTACCACTGCCATGGCATCGGGATTCTCGATTTCTCCGACATTCCTTGGATGGGTAAAATGGTCAATCAGCGTTTCGTTATAGACGATATAACCAACACCATCGTTCAATTCGTCAATGTGTTCTTCGAGTTGACTCATGAAGTCTCTCCCTAAATCCCCCAACCCCTCTCTGCTTAAAGGGGGGTTGGGGGGGATTGCAAACGTTTATTGAGTCATGTTTGGCTTAACGGCCATGAGTGACTCATTTGGGACAGCAATATGGTTCCTAATTCTCTTAAAGAAGTCTTGGAATTTCTGGATATAAGAAGGATTCTCAATAACAATCGGAATCCCTTTTGAATAGGATACGGCAATTTGGCGATCCATCGGGATTTCCATGAGAATGGGAATATTTTTAGATCTGCAATAGTCCCAAACTTTTCGATCGCCGATATCGGCCTTATTGACCAACACCCCGATCGGAATTCCAAGTTTTTCAAGCATTCCCACTGCTAACTCTAAGTCATTCAATCCGAATGGCGTCGGTTCTGTCACGAGCAGACAGAAGTCGCTTCCTTTCACCGTTTCAATAACAGGACAAGCTGTTCCTGGAGGGGCGTCTATAATGGCTATCTTATTGTTTTGAATCCTGTCTTTTACTTTTCGTATTAAAGGAGAGGCCATCGGTTCCCCCACATTTAAAATTCCGTTGGCAAATGGGATTCCATCTGAACTTCCTTCCTGGACAATACCGATCTCCCTCTCCACTTCCAAAATGGCTTTTTCAGGGCATAGATAGGAACAAGCTCCGCAGCCGTGGCAGAGTTCATCAAAGACAAGGACATTTTTCAAAATGATGGCAATGGCATGATATTCACATACCTGCGCGCATTTGCCACAATAAGTGCATTTCGATTCATCGATTCGGGGAACCGGAATACCGACGGAGGTAACCTGATGGATGCTTGGATTTAGGAAGAGGTGAGAATTGGGTTCCTCCACATCGCAATCAATTACCTGAGCAGTCCCTTTTGGGAGAGAAAGAGCCAGATTGACTACAACGGTGGTCTTTCCAGTCCCCCCCTTTCCACTTGCAATTGAAATAATCATGGCAGTCATTACCTGTTCTTGATGCTCTGTTTTTGTTTAATGGGTCGGGATGCTCTCGTAATAACAATGGTGCTCATGCATCCGATAATGGACGACCCCTTCTTTCACGAGTTTCTCCAAATATTTCACGACCTCACCTAAATGGAGTCCAAGAGCCTTGGAAATATCTTCTGCCGTACAAGGCCTTCTCTTGATCAGATTGAGGATTTCAGCATCCTTAATTGAGTTGAATTCTTCTCCCATGGGGGCGGCAAATTCAGAGATCATCTCCGCCTTATCCCCCAATGTTTCTCTTATTTCCTCCAGTTGGGCCAAAGTTAAAGGAAAGGCGAAATCTTCAGCAGGGGGCCTGACTGGTGTATTGAGTTGAACCCTATCAGGCTCGATTGTTTCGATGACCTCTTTTAGCTTTTCGATCTCATCTTTACCATCGTTTACACCCCGGCAGAAGAGAATTTCCAGCCAGAGTTGACCTCGATATTGTTTTCGAAATTGAATGAGACCCGAAATGATTCCCTCAATTCCTAAGGACGCGTGGGGTCTGTTTATGTATTCAAAAAGGGCTGGAGTGATTACATCAAGGGATGGGAGAACGACATCGGCTTCCGAGAGATCCCTTCTGACTTTATCTAACGAGAGAAGAGAGCTGTTCGTTAAGATGGCCACAGGAATAGAGGTGATCTCTTTAATCCTTCGAATTATTTCTCCAATGTTGGTATTTAATGTCGGCTCACCAGAGCCAGACAGGCTTATAAAATCTGGCTTTTTATCCAAGGCTGACAGATAAAGTTCTAATTCCTCTTGGATCTCTCCTGGAGATACATAGGATTGCCGAGATATGGTCTTACGAGTTGTCCTTCCGAGGTCGCAATAGATGCAATCAAAGGTGCAGGTCTTATATGGGACAAGATCAACTCCCAAGGATCTTCTCAATCTTCTTGAAGGTACCGGACCAAAGATATATTTTCGCTCGGCTGAAGATTTATCCATTGAAGTGCCCGAGTATGGCTTGAAGGACTCCACCTGAAATGGTCCTTGCTTTGTCCGAAATCGAATAACAATGGGCCTTGATACCCCGGGGATCGACATCACCCAGTTTCATTCCCTTCCAGACTTCGGTTCCGTCTCGTAGTAAACCCCGTACGATTCCTCCAATCCCGGCTCGAACCTCAGCATTTTCTACCCTCCCCACTTTTTCATTTGCCCTTACCCCATCTCCAATCTTTTTAAGCGCTTTGAATTTCCCGTCCCTGGGAGCCCGGATCACCCTTTCTTCAGTATAGCCGGCAATGGAACCCGGGATGCCCGTATTGGGCTCAGCTTCCCCGTCTGAAATGATTCTTCCCAGATTGTGGCCGCGGTTTGTCTCAATCACCACATGAACATCCCTGCCTGCATGGAATCCGGGTCCAAGACCGATGACCAGGAGGGCATCGGTAATCCTTGTACCCAGATTCTTTTTGGCCAGAATGGCATCGATAAGGACGTCGGGTTTCAGGAAATCCTTCACCTTTGCTTCAGGATCTACAAGGATAGGAATCTTTCCTTCTCTCCAGGTTTTTGTGATTTGTTCCGGTAACTCAATCCTTTTCACAACAACTCCTTCGACCTCTTTCTCCTGATCGAAGACCGCTTCCGAAAAGGCCACCTCTCTTCTCACTGCTTGAGGTTCTGAGGTCTCAGTCATGCAGACCTTTAAGTGACAGGAGGCAAGTCGATGGGCGGCTCCTGTCGCCATTTCTCCCGCACCTTTGACCAGAATCACCAGGTCATTCAGTTTTTTATTCATGCCAATCAATTCTTGATCTCCTCAAATTCTTGAAGTAACCGCTTCTGTCCGACGCCAAATAGAATGCAAGCCATCTCAAGTGTCTTGATCTTAAAACACGGCCTTTCCAGGCACTCCTCGCCGAAATATGTTTTCATAACTTCAGATGTCTCTGGACATTCTTTGACGATGTCTCGAATCAATTTGTGTTCGAAGGAATCTGCTTTAATTGGATAAGGCATCATTCCATTAACCCATCTTCAAACCGGTCCTATTTAAGCAGCCTCTAGCTCCCGGCGTTTGGCCATGTCGAAGAGGATTCGTTCCCTTGCCTTATCGATTCCCAAGGCTTTTCTTTTTTTATCAATATGTTCGATCATCCTCTTGGCAGCGTTGAAAGGATCGGGTTCAAAGGCCCATTTCCCTCGAAAGATTTCATCAAACCCTTCAAAGAGCATTTTGGTAACCTCTTCGCTCCCCAGGGTTGGCCAGGTGACGCCAAACACGGTAAAAACACCGGAGGCGACAAAATATTGGCCGATGGAGATAGCCTTTTCGCTCATCCACTCAGGGGCCGCACCCGCAGCTGGGAGGTCACTGATATCATTCCCAAGCCCCCCGTCTTTAACCACAGCAGTAGCCGCCATCAGAATGCGACTATTATCCACACAGGAACCCATATGGAGGACAGGTGGAAGTCCTACGGCCTCACACACAGAGGCTAATCCTTTGCCCGCGTATTTGTGGGCGGCCTCGGGAGTGAGAAGACCATATTTCCCCGCAGCCATTGCACTGCATCCCGTCGTCAGGACGATGACGTCATTACCAATCAACTCCAGGATCATTTTCAGATGGGCGTCATCGTGGGAAACCCGGGCATTGTTGCACCCTACCACCCCGGCAATCCCACGGATTCGGCCGTTAATAATATTATCGTTTAGAGGCCGATAGGATGCCCTATACATACCTCCCATGAGGTAATTGATCGTTTCGTGACTGAAACCCACAACCGTGTCCATACTTTCAGGAGGGATAAGAATCGGCGATCTCCGGTTAGGGAAATTTTCAATGGCTTCCCTTAGAACCCTCTTGGCCACATGAAGGGCATTGTGTTCGTCGAACTGGATATGCATCGCCCCTTCGATCTTTGCCCTTCGGTCAGTGGTGATGAGTTTTGTGTGGTAGCATTTAGCCACACTGGAAAGGGATTGCATCTCGCACTGGACATCCACAACCATTGCCTCTACTGCTCCGGTGATAATGGCCAGTTCCTGTTGGAGGAAATTTCCCGCACAGGGGATTCCATGCCTCATCAGAATCTCATTGGCAGAACAGCACATACCAGCCAGGTTGATTCCTTTCGCCCCTTTTGACTTGGCAAGCGCTAATATCTCAGGATCTTGAGAGGCCACAACGAGCATTTCAGGAAGGAGGGGTTCATGGCCATGGGTGATCACGTTGACATGATCCTCTTTAAGAACTCCAAGGTTAATTTGCCCGGCTATCGGAACCGGATTTCCGAACATGGTATCCTGGAGTTCAGTGGAGATCATTGAACCACCCCAGCCATCTGCTAAGGAGCAACGTGCGGCAGCTTTGAGGATATTATTGTAGTCCTGATCCACGCCGATATGGGTCCTGTGCATAATTTCAACGATCTCACGGTCAATGCCCCTCGGAGCTGTTCCTGTTTCCCGCCAAAGTTGTTGCCGTTTTAGAGGAGCCCGTTTGAGAAATAGAATCTCTCCTTCCTGACGACCAAATTCGGATAGAGCCTTTTCACCCACATCGATCGCAATATCCTGGATGGACCGATCTCCGATTTCGACTCCAAAATCCATGGCAAGCTGATACAATTTTTGCTCATCCTTGATCTGGTAATCGGGAACTTCACCTTTCGCTGTGGCCAGAAAGAGTTCAGCGACCCCACGGGCATGATCGGAGTGAGCGGCAGCTCCTGCGGCCACCATACGAGCAAAATTACGAGCGGCGATGGTCTCCGCTGTCGCTCCACAGAGACCTCTCCGTTTTGTCTTTTCGGCGGCTCCCTCTTTCTTCTTTGGAGCAGGAACTCGACAAGGCCCCATCCCACAGTTTTTACAGCAACTCCCCTCCGCTCCAATGGGGCAAGGTTTCATCGCCTCTGCCCGGTCAAAAATCGTCTCGCATCCATCGACAATTGCCTTTTCAATCATTATCTGCGTGGCTCTATCAACACTCTTCTTGTCCACCTCACCCATTGGAGCCTCCCTTCATTCGAGAGCTAATTTATTTTCTTACCATCGGTGAACCACACTTCGGGCATTTCATAGAGGTGCAGGGTGTTCCGACTTCATGAGGAGCAGTCGTTCCGCATTTTGTACACATGCATTCTCCTCCAGGGCCTACACCTGCTCTTGAGCCACCCATTCTTCCCTTGCGAGGTCCACCCATTCCAGCACCTCTGCCCCTTCCAGGGCCGCCACCCGATAGAGGACCCGTCCCATCTTTCCTTGGCATGTTCATCACCCCCTTTGGATTGAATCAAATCAATTGGGAACAATGGGGATCGGTTGCCGCATTAACGCCACGGGAGATTTTATTTAGGTATAGGTATTGGTTTTGTCCGATCCCCATCGGCTCCATCGATGTCTCCATGCAACCACTGAAATCTACTATTACCAACGACGGAACCCTCTGCCGCCACCAAAGGCCCTGCCTCGACCTCCACCCCAGGGTAGCCCACCACGGCCAGCACCAAAGATGGGGCCCTCAAAGGGCCTTGCATAGGATGAATGATATGGGGCTCGCACACCGTACCCAGAAGGACCATATGCCCTGTCGGGCATGGCGCAGAAGCCTCTTCCCCCTCCGGTCATCGGACCTTGACCCATGGGTCCTGTTCCATCAAATCCTGGCATAAAAACACCTCCTTTCAGACCCTGAAACAAGTTCAGGGTGGCAAATTGAAATAAGTCTCAATTTTTCAGTTCTTCGACCCTTTTCCCAATTCGGCTCAACTCTTCGCGAAGATAATTGGCATCTTCTTCAAGAAACCGAATCTCCTGTTCCTTGGTTGTCTGTCCCCATGGCGGGACGGGCGCCCCGTACCACCCGGGGTTCCAACATCCCCCTCTACCGTGCCCATAAGGATGGCATCTCCACCCTGCCGGTCCCATTCCGTATGGCATAATGATCCCTCCTTTCTCTATTGCGTGCCTGCTCGCCAAAGTGCAGACATTTCGGTACGCAGGCGTGAGTCGCAACTCGTCAGGCGTGATTTAAGAACCCCTTCTCCCTCCCATTCCTTGTCCTCTTCCCATGCCGGAGTGCGAAGGAACGGTTGGGCCACTGACTTCCTGGAGGGTTCCAGATTGATAGCGGGAGAGACCCTCTCGCACGGTCCCCCCAGTCACCAGATAGACCTTGATCCCGGCCGCCGAGAGGGCGGAGGCTGCATTGGGTCCAAGATTACCGGTGATCAGGGTGTTTGCACCCTTTTGAACCACGAGTTGGGCAGCCTGAACCCCCGCCCCTCCTGAGGCCATCAAGCCTTCGTTTTCCACGGCTTCAAACGCCAAGGTTTCAGGGTCAACCAAAATAAAATACTGGCATCTTCCAAACCTTGGGTCGATCTGAGCGTCAAGATCCTTCCCCATGGAACTGATCGCAATCTTCATCGTCTTTCCTCCCCGCATCCCTCATGTTCATGGTCATGGTGTTCACAGGCGACAATTCCCTGGATTTCACCTCTGAGATAAGCCTCTACAACATCCCTTACTTTTCCCTGAGCTCCTGTGGCCACATCAATCCCAAATTGATTGAAGAAGTCGATAGCCCTCGGTCCCATTCCACCCGCAATCATGACGTTTGCCTTTTGTGAATGGATAAACTGGGGAACGACTCCCGGTTCATGGTTTGGATAGTGAGGATTCTTGACTACCTCAAAGCCCAGTATTTGATCGCCTTCCACATTCACAAAGGTATAGAAAGGACACCTTCCAAAATGGGCGCTGAGTATTCCTTCGAGACCTAAATTATCTTCCGAGGACAATGCGATTCGTTTCATCCCTTCACCTCCTGTGTTCTAAGTTGATTTTGAATTTTTTCCTGTTCGGATTTGATTTCTATTTTTTTGAATCCAGTATAGGTCTTGACCCGGGAAGCGATTCCTTGAAAAGCCTTCGCTGCTTCTGAGGAGGGATGAGACATGACAAGCGGCATTCCTCTGTCACAATCGGTAACCACCTCTGGATCGATCGGAATCCTCCCAAGAAAGGGAACCTTCATGTCACGGGCAGCTTTTTCTCCCCCGCCGGTTTTGAAAAGAGGAATCTCTTTATGGCAGTGAGGACATTCCAATCCACTCATATTTTCAACAATCCCAATCACCGGAATACTGAGCATCCTGCTGAAGGTAACCGCCTTTCGAGAATCAAGAAGGGCAACATCCTGAGGGGTGGTTACAATAACGGCTCCGTCTACGTTCTTAATCAGATGAGCCACGCTCAGGGGTTCGTCTCCCGTCCCGGGAGGAAGATCCACGACAAGGAAATCAAGGTTTCCCCACTCCACCTCACCAAGAAATTGGCTGATGGCGCTGTGTTTCAGGGGACCTCGCCAGACCACCGGGTTATCCGGGTCTCCGATGAAAAAGGCCATCGAGATAACCTTCAAATTCGGAAAGACCTCCACGGGAATCATCCCTTTTCCAAAGTTTTCAACGTGTTGAAATTCGATTCCCAGCATCTTGGGGATATTGGGACCGTGGATGTCGGCATCCAGAAGTCCAACGCTGAACCCTTCCTGGGAGAGTGCAACTGCCAGGTTAGTTGACACCGTACTTTTCCCCACACCCCCCTTTCCACTCATCACCAGGATCCGGTGCTTGATGTGGGAAAGGTTTGACTGCAATCTCTCCTGGGCATGAGCCTCTTTCTCTTGCTGGTCGCAAGAACTCGATTGGTTACAGGTCTCGCAGGTTGCATCTTTTTCACATTCTTCTTTAGCCATTTATGTCCTCCTTTAAACTTCTCCAATCAGATTTCAAAGGGCCATGGCGATCAATTCGGTGATATCCATGACCTGAATGGATTCTTCCACCTTCATAGCTTTGACGGCATCAGTCAGGGTAATCTTACAAAAAGGACAGGCAGTGAGTAGTACCTCTGCACTGGTATCTAAGGCTTGTTTCACTCTTCTTTCGGCAATCGCCTGGGAGGAAACCAACCCTTTGGGTATTTCCATCCACATCCGACCGCCACCCATACCACAGCAGTCACTATTCTCTTTGCACTTCTCCATTTCCACAAAAGTGATCCCAGGAATTTTCTTGATGAGATTTCTTGGCTCCTCAAAAACTTCACCCCTCCTCCCAAGATAACAAGGATCATGATACGTTACCTTCTTTTCTATCTTCGATGAAAGCCGCAACCTCCCCTTATCGATAAGACTATTAAGAAATTGTGTGGAATGCTCAACCCTCAATTCGTTTCCCCTCTTCGGATATTCGCGAGAAAGACTGTAAAAATCATGCGGATCCCCCGTGACCATATGGTCGATCCCTGCTTCCTCAAACATCTCTAAATTGCCTTCCACCAAGTGCTCAAAGAGCCCTGTTTCCCCCATTCTCTTCGCTTCGCTTCCACTGCTTTGTTCCTTTTCTAAAATCCCGAAACTAACCCCCGCTCTCTTCAAAATCATACTTAAACTTTTGGCTATCTTTTGGCCCTCCGCATCATAAGAGGAGGTGCAACCCACGTAGTATAGAACCTCGACCTTATTGTCTTTTGAAGCAAATTTGATATCCAGACCCTCCGCCCATTTCGTTCTCTCCCGCGGAGGGTAACCCCATGGATTACCCTTTCTGAAAATGTTTTTGATCACATCGCGTTGATCCGGCATGGGACCAATCATTTTTTCCACAAAAAGGAATTCTCTCGCCTTCTCAAAAATGTCAACGAGAGGCAAAGCTCTTGATACATTTTTACACGTGGCGACACATTTCCCACACGTTGTGCATGAATAAACCAGGTCTCGTAATTCTTTGCTGAATTGATTCCATTTGAGGCTATAATAGATACTTCTATTGATGCCAAAAGGCCCCTGGGTAATACGATAATCACAAATCGGACAGTCCGTATTACACAAATGGCACTTTTCGCATGAAATCAGTTGACCGATCAAGTAATCTTCGGTTCGCCCTGTCGGTTCTTCCTGCTTTGTCTCTTCCTTCATCACTCCTCTCCCTCCAAGTTCCCACGATTGAGAATATTTTTCGGGTCGAATAGTTGCTTCATTTTCTTGATGATTTCGTAACTCACTTCTCCATATTTTTCTCTATAAAAGGGAACACGGTAAGGCAGTTGTCCCCAATCGCCGCCTACCCCGTCATATTTAATATTGAGCTCTTTTTCCACTCTCCAGATCTCTCTCACTACCTGCTTCATTTTCTCGATTGGCCAACTATAAGGAAAAGCAAAGAGACAGTGAAGAGAGCTGGCGCCAATATGCCCGTAAAGATAGGCCTCTGTCTCACCAATCAAATCGTTCCTGCCCTCAGTAATGTGATTGAGTTCCGTGATCGCTCGCGTTAAAAAGGGAAGGGCCGGATTGACCTCAATGGCCAAGTATCCTTTCAGCCCTTTCTCTTTTCCCCAGCGCATGGCGTTTTCCCGAACCCCCCAAACCTGGGCCCTTACCTTTGGATCTTCCAGCACAAAGGACTCCGTCGCTCCAACACTTTTAAAGAACTCTTCCATCTCTTTCGCATTCTTGAACGCTTCTTCCTTGGTTCTCCCCATCGATTGGGTGATCGCCAGCGCCCCTTTTGGGAAGTCCAATCCATAAGCCTCATAGCCCATTTTGCAGCACTTCTCCGATACGAATTCACCATCCAATATCGGAGGTAATTTCTTCTTAAACATCAACGCAAAGGCATCCCCTATCTCTTCCGCTGTATTAAAGAAAGCAACCGTATCTGCCGTCTCCGGTTTAGGATAAAAGGCCATCCGAATTCTCGTAATCACTCCTAATATTCCTTCCGCCCCTACGAAGATACGGCCCAAATCCCATCCCGTGGCACGCCGAATGGTCTTTGAGCCGGTCTGGATTACTTCTCCTGTCGGTAAAACGACCTCAAGGCCCAATACATTGGATACAGGCTTGCCGTAAATGTAATCCATCAAGTGCCCAACCGTATTCACGCTCACTGCCCCCCCAATCGTCGCCTGCATGCGGCTCCCTACGTTGATGGGGAGACAATAACCCAATTTCTCCAACTCCGTGTTGACCCGCGCAATCGTAACTCCTGCTCCACTCTCAAACCATTGGTAGTCCTCTTCGATCTGAAGGGAGTCCAACCTCCTGGTGCTGATCGTGATGCCTTGGTGCTTCGGCTTGGTACCAAAAATCAGCGAGGTCCCAGATCCGTAAGTTATTACCGGGACCTGGTACTGATTCGCATATTTCAGCACTTCAACAATCTCCTTTGTATTTCCAGGATGGATAACAACATCCGGTAAATCTGTCTCTTCTACGTCATAGGGCAATGACGTGTCGGCGTAGTTGATCCTTTCGAGGAGATCCGTACTTACATGATCCTCCCCGACAATATCCTTTAAGCCTTGATACAACGCCTCTGAACTTCTGATCATTTTAAGGTTACCTCCTGGTATAAAAAAGTTCTTACCGCATAATCATTATGATTGTTTGAAAACCCTGGACGTGACTTCTTCAGGTCCTTCCTCCGGAACCTTTTCTCCAAGCACAAAAACGTCTTCTTCCTCTTCCTTCACAGCACAAACCGGGTCGAAGCCTTCCTCTCATGAAAAGATCAAAGACGATCTCGGCCTCCCCTATGACATCTTGAACAACATCAATACCCCTACTTCCAAGTTGATTCTGACAGAAACCATCAATTCCGCCGCAGATGACTTTATCCACCCCGTTTGAGGCGATCTGCTCCAGACGCTGGGGGAGATTGAAATGAGCCGTTGGGAGCTTTTCCTGCCTTACGACCTCTTTCCCCTCAACCTCGATGATCCACATCTCAGGTGAGAAATCAAAGCGGGGGGAAATTCGATTTCCAAAAATAGGAATGGCGATTTTCATAGCTATGGATTCTAATAAGCAAAATGGGTGCCAAATGCTGGAAAGAGGGGAAAAGTCAGTGATTTAGATAGATTAGAGAATTTCCAAACAGAGGAGGGATGAAACAGGAAAGAGATAAGCGTCTCATAAATGAGACTGATGAAACATATAAGTTTCAATAATGATACTTTTTATTTTAACCCGTATCGTTTGATCTTTCTCCAGAGCGTCGCCCTGCTGATACCTAACTCCTGGGCTACTTTGACTCTGTTACCTTTGTTTTTTTCGAGAGTCTTTTTCACCACTTCGGCCTCCGCTTTCTCAAAAGGGAGGTCTTGTTCTACGAGTGCTGATGAACTCGGTTCTTCTTGCCTCATGGTGAGTTCTTTGGGCAGGCAGTCCACATCGATCCTGTTTCCTCCACAGATGACGAAGGCATGTTCAATGATGTTTTCAAGCTCCCGAACATTTCCGGGAAAGTCCTGGTTCAATAACAATCGCAGGGCCTGATCGGATACGCCAGTGATCTGTTTTCCCATTTTGGCATTAAACTTCTGAATAAAAGCATCGATCAACAGAGGGATATCCTCCCTTCTCTGGGAAAGGGGAGGCAGATCGATCTTAACCACGTTAAGTCGATAGTAGAGATCGTCTCTGAATTTTGCCTCGTAAACCAATTTTGAGAGGTCTTTATTGGTTGCCGCAATAATTCGGACATCGGTCTTTCTGGGACTCGTCGATCCCAGGGGTTCATACTCTTTTTCCTGAAGCACACGGAGAAGCTTTACTTGAAGGGAAGGGGACATATCGCCTACTTCGTCAAGGAAGATCGATCCTCCATTTGCCAGGGCAAATCTTCCCGGCTTGTCCTTCTTTGCATCCGTAAAAGCCCCCTTGATGTATCCAAAGAGTTCCGATTCGAGCAAGGTATCCGGAAGAGCACCGCAATTGACCTTGATAAAGGGCTTTGTTTTCCTTCGGCCAAGATTGTGGATGGCCTTTGCAAAAAGTTCCTTGCCTGTGCCGCTGGCGCCTTCGATCAGGACCGTGCTATCGGTCTCCGCTATATTTGGAAGAATGCTGAAGATGTCATGAATCAGGTGGTTTTTGCTGATAATGTCACCGAGCGTGTATTTCTGGGACAGTTCCTTCTTGAGTTCTTCAATCGCGGAGAGATCCCTGAATGTCTCTACACCTCCGATGATCTGCCCCCGTTCGTTCTTCAATACGGCTGTGCTAATGCTGATAGGGACTTTCTGTCCGCCTTTCTTTAAAATGGTAGCAGGAAGATTTATGATTTCCTTCTTTGTCTTGAGGGTCTCTTTGAGGGCACATCGAGACAGGCAGATATCCGCCCTGAAAACTTCAAAACATTGATGGCCGATGGCTTCTTTACTCAAAAACCCGGTGATTTCCTCGGCTGCTTTATTCATGAAAGTGATCTTGCCGCCATTGTCCGTAGTGAAGACACCGTCGGCGATGCTGTTCAGAATCACATTGAAGAATTCATCGGTCTCTCTTCTTTTCATGAACCTTCTTATCTTGGACCTATCCCAGGATCATATGTTCCAGGGCCCTCCTAATCTCATTATAGTACATCCTCTTCGCTACCCGTAGATACCCACAGGTACAGCCCGTGGAACTCTGTCCGCGATCCGGCTCTACCAAGCGGTCCATACGCCACCCACTGGGAGTGTGATACCTGTGACCATGTCGGAAGCGTCACTGGCCAAAAAGACCGTCGCTCCCACCCGGTCCACGGGTTGGCAGAACCTCTTGACCGGAAGTCGGTCCAGCATCCATTTCTGCAACCTTGGGTTTTTAGAAATGCAGTTATCCGGAACAGCAGGTCCCTGGCCTGCCACAGGAATTGGGTGTCCCGCAACAGCTCCCGGGATGGGGCTCCGCAGAACCTCGCGATGAACTGCTTGAGGTATTGTGAGCGGACAACTGCTTCGTCAAGTTCTCGCTTCCGCACTCTTTGCAGTGAAGTTCCTCCTGCTTACCCAGAACGAGGAATTCATTCACCTGGCCGCACTTCTCACAGTGGTACTCAAAAATAGGCATCTTTTTCCCCTCATGTTTTCAATTCCAACCCCTCCCTGCGACAGATCCCTGTTTCGCCGGGAGGGGTCCACGTCCGTTCTTCTAATGTCCGCATCCGCCCGCATGGGCGCGACAAGCATTCAGGACAGAGAGTTCCTCAAGCTTGTTCAGTCCCAGCAGATCAAGATTTTCTCTAACGGTCGGAGCGCCGGCAGCATAGACCTTCACCCCCATGGCGTTTAACTTGTTGATCGCACCGGCGCCGATTCCTCCGACGACCATCGCGTCGACGCTTTTTCCGTCAAGAGCCATAACCGGATTACACGCCCCGTGGACATGGTGTAAATCCTGATTGTTGACGGTTAAAACCTCTTTCCCTTCGGTATCGACAATGATGAACGCCGGTGCCGAACCAAAATGATCATAAACCTTGCTTTCAACTCCTTCATTCCCCTGAACTGCAAAACCTACCTTCATGACTTTCTCCTTTCTCGTTGGGTTATTGAGTTATTGGGTTATTGGGTTCAACTCAATAACACAATAAACCCAAGTAACCCGGATTAAGTGCGGTGAATGTTGTCGCTTTTACACGACGGGCATCCCTCCGGCCTGCCCGTTCCGTAAGGAAGCTTCCAGGCGTGCAGGCAGTCATCACATCTGAATTGCCTTATTGAAGCCAATTCAACCTGCCCCCCCTCGATCTTCAATGCTTTGCCTTTGACTAACGCTTCTGCAATCTTTCTACGGGCCGATTCGATAATTCTCCCGAAAGTTGGACGAGAGACCTTCATCTTTTCTGCCGCCTCTTCCTGGTATAAACCCTCAAGGTCAGCAAGCCGGATCGCCTCAAACTCATCCATCGTCAAAACGACCTCTTCCAGAGAACAAAGCGGGATGCCTCTCGGCTTAAAGTAACTACTTTCGGGCATAGAACTGACCCGCCTGCACTGTATTGGCCGCGCCATTCGAAATTCTCCCTTTCGGAATGAATTATAATCATATGCTCACAATTTGTCAAGGAGTAGTAGTCAAAAGTTACTTGTCGATTTGTTAAAACATAGCTGACCTTCTGGCATGTAAAATGCGATATCTAAGATTGAAAACTAAAGAAAGGAGGGACTAAAAATGGAAAATCGGTTTTCCGCGGTTTCCTCGCCCAAAAATATGGGACTCCTCGCAATAACACAGGAGAGGACTTCTTGCGAGATCATCATTACTTGACTTTCTTACAGTCCTCCGGTGGCTAAGCTGTATATGAGAACCCCCAGCACAATCAGAGTAATGACAATGTAAAGCCGGTCGCGCTGAAGAGCAAAAGCAAAGATGGAGAAGGCAACCCGTGCCACCGGAGTCGCAATCAGCAACAGTAGTCCAAACTGAATCAGGCCGCGGCTCCGGAGCGCGAAAGCAGCCTTTATGATTCCTTCAACACTGCGGAACTCCGCCGGTACTCCATGGAAAATCGAATAATCGGGTAAGTTGGCACCGTAACGAATTAGATAGATAATCCCTCCGGCGAGCACAAAAAAGGCCGCAGCAAGGACTCCGCTCCTTAAAAGGTTGCCTACAATCTCTTCAACCTGTTCGTCAGACCAAGGGCGTTTCAATTCAGGCATCTCAGAGTCTCCCTGTCACGCCGTTATAGATCATCTCGATTCCAAGCACCAGGATGACGGCAGCAAAGATGATCCGCAGGATTTGTGTTTTTGTGCCCGCTAACAACCGTGCTCCGAGCAAGGACCCAAGAAGCACCCCAAGCATGACCGGCATCGCTACGCCAGGGTCGATGTATCCCCGGTTAAGATACACACCGGCACTTGCCGCAGCAGTCACACCGATCATGAAATTGGAGGTGGTCGTGGAAACCTTGAACGGAATACGCATAATTTGATCCATCGCCAGAACCTTCACGGCACCTGAACCGATCCCAAGGAGACCCGAAAGGACGCCGGCAATAAACATCAGGCTGAACCCTCCCGGAATCGCGTGTACACGGTATCTTAGCGGTCCCTTCAAAGAAGGATAGGTCCCATCCAGTCTCAAGAGGGCAGCCAGGCGATCGGGATGATCATCGCCAGCACCATCCGGCTTAGGGCGGCTGGAGAGATAGGCAGAGTAGATGAGCACCATTCCAAAAATCACAGCGATGACCCCGGTGGGAATTCTCGCAGCGAGGGCGGCTCCAATCAGGGCTCCCATCGTGGTTGCAATCTCAAGGAACATTCCAATACGTATATTCGTGAAACCCTCTTTGACGTAGGCCGCTGCCGCCCCTGAGGATGTAGCGATCACCGAGACAAGGGATGCGCCGATGGCGTACCGGATGTCGACTCCAAAGACCAGAGTAAGAAAGGGTACGATGACGACACCGCCTCCTAAACCTGTCAAGGATCCGAGGAAGCCTGCGACGAGTGAGCCAAACCAGATGATAGAAGTAAATTCGAGGATGTTCATTTGGCTAATGATGATCTTAATTGGTTACAATTCCTTATCGGTTGTAAACCGATCTCCAACCTTGCCCCCTTAGAGAGAAACGGGCAGTGAAGGCAAGCTGTTCCCGAAACCATGTTTCTCAGCGCACGGAATACATGTCTTTTTGCCATCGATTGTAAGTAAAAGATCCACTTTGGCTGATTCTCCACAGAAATCACAGATTCCAGAGTCCGTGATACGAGCTTTAGCAGGAATTTCAGGGGTAATTTCTTCAATCTTGAACAAGGACTCAGTATCGGTGTTTAGAATTTTCTTTACCCGTTCCTGCTGGAGATGTCTGTACCGTCTTATCTCTTTTGCCGATGCCTCGTCCTTCTGGACCTTTTCGGAAAGGGTAAGGGATTCCGGGTCCATCTTGAAAGCATCGGACCGGAAACAAACACGTATGCCTTTCCCTTTCCTTCTATCCATTAGAGAAAAAGCATGTTTTCCATAATTCTTAAAAAGAAAGTTTCCCTTTCCAAAGGTGCATCCTGTCATCACCTGGATGGCGTCAGCTCCACAGGCATCTGTTTCAACAATCGCGAGCAACTCTTCATCTGGCGCCTTCCTGGCACCTAACCGTTCCATAAGGGCTCGAGCCGCTTGAAATCCAAGGGCCAATCCCGGACACGTGTGGCCATGAAATTCAATACATTTTCTAAAATCTCCACCCAATGAAATGGCTTCATCCTTCATCTTCTTTCCTTTCTTCCCTCCTTTTCTTTCCCATCAGACGTTAGCGAATTTCGGACTTCTTGTTCAAGCATCTGCAGGAAATCCGTTTCAGTGTCCACGTTAATTCTATAATATTTTTCTTCTATTATCTCCTTCTAAAACAATAAGAATCGCTGGGAAAACGACGTGGAGGAAACCTTGATGGTAAACAAATGGCTCGATGAGGTAAAGAAAAGGACGAATCCTGAAGATCGCGGAATGATACTGGTTCATAATGGTATTGTCAGGGGCACTTCAAAGTCGGGAAGACCCGTGCAAGGCATGAAACTGTCGTACGATCAGAAAAGGCTTAATTCCGTTATCCCCATTTGCCCACCAGAATGGCATTAAGGCTTTTTCGGGATGGGGTAATATGGAACATGGGGATTATCTCCCTCCTGTTTCTTCGTGTGACAAACCATGCAGTCTCTAATCGCATAGGTAGCCCTTTGAATCCTCGCCGTGATCATGGCCGTCTTGTGCCCGATGACCTCAATCTTAAGAAGAAATGACTTGTGCCATCTGTCCAGCATAAATCACGACATATCGCATGACAAACCCTCCGATGAGGACAGATGTGCTGATGATCCCGGAGATCCAGGGATTATGCTCTCTAAGTTCCACTTGTTCAATGTAATGGGGAATTAACTCATAGACCCCGAGGGCCAAAGGAAGGAGGATACCTACTCCTACCACAAGGGTCCAGAAGAGAAAAGTGAATTCACCGCCCATAATCAGGTGGACAGCCGCTACTGAACTTCTGGGTGAAACATAGAGGCCCAAGATAAAGAGAAAGACAGCAATGATGAAGAAGACCATGAGGGTGAAATCAATAGAATTGATCATGAATTTGTTCGTATTGATCTGGTCCCGAGTCATTCCCCGAAATCCCTTAATGAAACAGCCCACGAAACAAATTGAAGCGGAACCCGTTTTCATCGATGAGATGAGAAACAACATCGGCAACATAGGATTATTCCAGAAGGGCCTTGCCGTCAGGGCACCCAATAAAACACCGGTATAGATTCCCACTCCAATGGAAATAGGAATTCCAAACCCAGCCACCAGTCCTCGTATCTTCGTTAAATTATCTCCTCTATAAAGGCTTAAAAAACGATTCGATTTGACAGCCGGGATGACTTTAAGATAATCATATTTTTCGGGAAGCCAGAGATAAAAATGCATTATGCTAAAGATGGAGAAGAAAAGAAGGAGCCAGGCTCCCAGGGACATTACGGAGTTAGGTTGAAAGGTGAGAAATAATTTCCAGAAGAGGTGCGGCCTTTCAAGATCGTAAATGAGGGCAGCGATTCCGAGTAATACTGGAAAAGGGGCGATATAGGACCCAATGATAGTAATTTTGTCATACTTCTCTTTTCCTAGGAAATAGGCAGTAGCTGACATTATGAAGGCACCCGCACTCACTCCTGCAACGAAGAGATAGATCGCCACAATCCAATTCCAATGAATCAGTATCATTCCTTCCATCTTTGGCTCCTTTTAATTCTCAGTAGCCCACCTGTCATTGCGAGCGAAGCCCTGAACTATATTGGGTTTAGGGCGAGCGAAGCGACCTCAAAAGATTGCTTCGTTGTCCCGCAATGACAACTGTCTTTCATTCGGAAAGAAATATTTATTCGATTCGTCTCCGACGAATCTCGTTCAGCTTCACCCTCCGGTTACTTTTGGAACGAAGTTAGGATCGGCCTTCCCCATGGAGGCATCCCGGTACAGGACAGGGGTATCCTTTGCATAGGCCAATTCAAGTGGTTCTTCCAATTTCTCTTTCCCGGCTGATAGTTGCCAGAGCTTTTCCTCATTCCCAAATTTTTTGAGTTCTTTATGCTGATACTTTTCGCAGCCTCCGGCTCCCAGAAGGAGAATACCCACTAATGCCAAGAAAGGAAAAAATCTTTCAATAAATCTCCTTCTTTCCACTCTCCTCTACCTCCAATCTTTCTTTTTCCTTATTCAGAAAGAGAATAAGGACTTCCAGGGCACTCCTATAAAAGGGATGGGAATGGAACTCCTTGAACTTTTCTCTCAAGAGGGTGATCCAATCTAAATGATCCTCGATAAATCTTTTTATTTCTTTATCCTTTTTCCACCGGTAAAGATAGGATAAAAATTCCAGCTCCATGTTCAGATGGTCCGGCATTCCCTGATATTCTCCCTCCACCTCCAAACCGCATTGCTTGTAAATAGCCAACAGATGGAGTGCAGAATCCCCCATGAGTAGCCCCTTTTCAGTGGCAAAGGGAAGAGGACAATGAGGGACTTGAGTCCAGGGCTTGTAGAACGACTCCACCAATGAAATCTTTTCGCTTCCTGTCTCTGAAGAAAAGAGACGACCATACTCTTCCTCCAAATCTCTAAAAATGATTTCAGAGTCCCCTTCTATGAGAAATCCTTGCAACATGTCCGAATCCTCTCCCCAAATTTGAAAATAATGGTGGGAAAAGGAATGAATGTTTCCCAGATGAATCTGTTCGACCATCTCGCGGTCTGGAGGAGAAAAAAGGCGGGCCAGTATCTCAGAAAAACGCCCCCTTTCCTCGTTTGTCATCTTCCTCATGCCTTTCGGTAATAAATCCTCGGTTTTGTGTTGATTTCGGCCTTGAATTGTTTCATTTTATTCTTCGCAATGGATTTTGAAATTTCGCTGTTAGGATCGTCAAGATCTCCGAACATTCGAACTCCAGTCATACAAGTTGTGACGCAGGCCGGTGTTCCGCCTTTCTCAACCAATTCAATGCAGAATCGGCATTTTTCAATGTAGCCCCCATCCTCTTTAATAATCCGGACATTATAGGGGCAGGCGGCGATGCAATATTTGCAACCGATGCACCTGTTCTTATCCACCAGAACCACTCCATCCGGTCTCTTATGTGAGGCTCCTGTGGGACAGACCTTCACACAGGGGGGATTATCACAGTGCTGGCACTGAACGGGTAAAAATTCACGGTTGTAATTTGGAAAGGTTCCATATTCCCGCTCTTCGAGATGGTTATAGGCTTCGTAGGGTGCAAGGTTATTCTGATTCTGGCATGCAACCCGGCATGCATGGCAGCCCACACACCTTGTTTCATCAATGACCATCCCGTATCGAGCCATAACCCACCAGATTTCAGATTTAAATTCAAAAACGATTGCTCACACATTTTAGCTTTGAACTCAAAGCTCCGAACTCATGACTCCGAACTTTCTATGCCTTTCTGACTTGGACGATCACCTCTGAGGACATTGCATGTCCAACCGTGGGATCGAATAGGGTCGGAAGGAAATCGTTATAAGACAATCCTATATCGAAGGCTGTCCTCAAATGTTTCGAGAAGATCCCATATCCACTGGGCAGCCACACACCGGAGGGATGGAGTCCTTCGGTCAATCGGACTCGGATCCTCCCCTCACCAACAATCGATTTCATCCGAACCCAATCCCCATCCTCAAGTCCCAATTGTTTCCCTCTCGATTTGTTCATCCACAACCGGATCATATCATACCGATGACTGATGGCCATCAGATAGGGTTGATTCGCTGTCATGGAATGGGTGTGAATCGATTGCTTACCATGAAGCAAACGGAAAGAATGAGGATCTCTTGGATCTGGAGAAACTAAGGGTTCTTCCCACCTGGGGACGGGCGGGAAATCGAGTTTCTTGAGAGTTTCCGAGTAGAGCTCTATTTTCCCTGACGGGGTGTCCAATTTATCAAATCCTTCTTTCCATTTCTCGCCTACAAACAGAACACCTTTGGCTTTCAAATCTCCTAAGCTCACACCAAGAGGTTTGAGTCGTAATTGATTAGCCTCTTCGATATTGAAATTGAAATATTTCTCAGCGCCCAGATGTTTCGCCATTTCAATAATAATTTGTGTGCCTGGACGAGTATTAAACATGGGTTTGACCACTTGCTGCTGGATGCTGACCTGGGCTTGTTTTCCAATATGTTTTGTGTCAACCGCCTCGTCCCGTTCCAAATAGAAAGATTCGGGAAGGACATAGTGAGCAATGGAAGCCGTTTCAGAGAGAACGGTATCGATGACGACCAGCAGTTCGAGTTTTTTATAACCGGCGATGACCCGCTTGGGATTCGGATTGGTTCGGAGGGGATTATTGTGATAAACAAATCCTGCTTTCAATTCACCTCTTAAGGCCAATTCTGGAATCGCATGGGCGATTCCATCTCCATAACTTCCGAAGGGGTACCTTCCGGGCATCCCCGTTCCATCTGCCTTTCCCATTTTGGGTAGCTCCGGGGCGGGATGCTTGGGCTGAAGCTCTCCCAACTGGGCAGATTTAGGAAAGTAGATCCCTCCTTTGCGGTTGATATTCCCCAAAAGACTGTTGGCAATCGCCAGTGCCCTTACGGTCTGAAAACTATTGAGATATTGAGCGCCAAACGCTCCGTGATAGCCCCGATGAATGAGGGCTTGAGGTTTGGCTTGGGCCATCTCTCGTGTGATCTGGTATATCGTCTTTGCAGGTATTTCACAGATTTTTTCGACCCATTCTGGAGGATAATTGACGACTTCCTCCGCCAGTTGTTTAAACCCCACAGTCCTCTCCATGACAAATTTTTTGTCGTAAAGCTCCTCCTTCACCAGAACATTGATAAGACCGAGGAGGAAGGCGAGGTCGGTGCCAGGTTTGATCGGAAGCCATTCATCCGCCAGGATGGCGGTCTCGCTATGCCTTGGATCAACCACTACTACTTTTGCCCCTTTTTCCTTGGCTTCCGTGATCTTCTTCACCTCAGCCAGATCGATCCCACCTGCTGGATTGCGGCCAATAATCATAATATATCGAGCATTGGAAAGATCATTGGATGGGAGTTCCCCAACCGTGTATGCCCAACCTGCATTTCTCGCTGTATAGCAGGTGGACCCATGTGTGAAGTAATGGGGACTTCCAAGGGCATGCATCAACCTCAGAGCATAAGGGCTATTGGACTGAGGATAATTGACCCAAAAGATGCTTTGGGGACCAGAATCCATTAGGATCAAATTGATTTTTTCTACAATCTCCTTATAGGCCTGATCCCAGGAGATGGGCTCAAATCTATCTCCAACCCTTTTCAAAGGGCCTTTAATTCGATAGGGACTATATAAATCATGGAGATAACCATGTCCTTTTGGACAAAGGACACCAAGATTCCCATTGGCTTCAGGATTCCCTTCGATTTTCCATAGCCTTCCATTCTTCACAGAGGCAATGATCCCGCAACGGTTACCACATCCATTGCAGAAAGTTGGAAATATGGTGACCGGTGCCTCCGTCATAGCATAAACCCAGCTCTTAAAATCGAGAAGTTCATGGCTTAGGGCAAGAGCACCCACCCCTGCGGTTGTAGCCTTAAGAAAACCTCGTCTCGCTATTTTAAGATCTTGGATATCCATTGGTCTGTATTCCTCTGTTTGCAAAAATTTGGGGCGGGTGGGCATCCGAAAACCCTCGGATGCCCACCATTACTTTCCCTTACCTCACCACAGGATAGCCTTTCTTGATCCAATCCTCAAATTGGGCATCCATCAATACCGCATTCTTGTAACCCAAATCGTTTAGAGTCTTGGTTGCAAGAGCGGACCGCCCGGCTGTCTTGCAGTAGACATAGATCTTGGCGTTTTTATCTGAGACCTTGTCCCAGATATTGAACTCCAAAGTCCCTCTGGAGACATTGATCGCTCCGGGAAGATGTCCTGCTCCATACTCGTTCGGGTCCCTGACATCGAGGAAAACGGCATTTTCCTTCTTGTCAATGGCTGCCTTTACGTCCTCGGCTGTGACCTTCTTGATCTCTGCCTTTGCCTTTGCTAACCAATCCTTGACCACGGTGGCTTGCCAGGCAGGAGCCTTCGGCTTCTCCTGGGCCAATGTCAAGCTGAGCATCGAGAAGACGAGCACGAACGACAACATCCAAACAAACATTCTCTTCTTCATATTCTTTTCACCTCCTTTCTCGACGCATGGCGCATAGAGCATAGCGCATAGCGTTTTTTAATTCGGTTGTAAGACTTCACTTCACTCACCATTCCGAGATCCGCAATCCGAAATACACAACGCCTCTTCAAGCTGCTTCAAGTCGAAGGGTTTTTCCAAATAACCTCGGACTCCTGCTCGTATTGCCTCCTGTTTCAATAAATCATCGCCATGAACCGTCATAAGGATTGAAATGATCTTCGGGTTCTGCTTCATCAACTTTTTCAAAATTTCTAATCCATTTCCGTCCGGAAGACGGTCTCCACAGAGCACGATATCAAAAGGAATTGACTCAAGCAGGGATATCCCTTCCTTTTGTGAACAAGCCAAAGATACCTCGCAACTCTTAAACCGCTCCATAAAATAATAGAGCGATTGTTGAATGGTCTTTTCTTGTTCGATAATCATGACCTTCATAGTGCTTTGGGAAAAGCAAGATAGGTGCCAATGGGGAGCCCTTCTACAAAACCAGGGAAAACATTAACAACAGATCTCAGACTTTTCTTCTGACATCAATAGGTTATGTTTCTACTGTGGGAATCTTTTACCTCTCAATTTCTCTGTGGTTCAATAGGGGAAGAATGGAGATCTATCTGAAAACAGATACTCCGGAAGTCGCTTGGAGAGATAAGATAACGGGTTGATTGAAGAAATTTCTGTATGTCCGAAATCAGACACCCTATGTGAAACCAGACACTATCTGATCCCGTATTTTTCCATGCGGTAGAGGAGGGCAGACCTTGAGATGCCAAGCAATTTGGCAGCTTGATTCTTATTTCCTTCTTTTATTCTTAGAGCCTCGAGAATATATCCCTTCTCGACTTCATCTAAAATAATCCCCTGGGAAGGAATAACCGGTTTAAACGGGGTTGCCCCATCAGAAGGTCCTTGATTCCTGGCCAGAAAGGAGAGATGATTGCCAAGGATCGTATCTCCCTTTTCCAGGAGAACGATACGCTCTACGGTATTTCGAAGCTCGCGCACATTTCCAGACCAGGGATAAGCGATAATGCGTTCCTCGGCCTCTTCGGAAATCTTGACGAACCTCTTTTTGAATTGTTCGTTAAATCGGTCTACAAAGAACCTGAAAAGGGGCAAGATATCTTCCTTTCGCTCCCGGAGAGGCGGGATCTGCAGTTTCACGACATTGAGTCTGAAGTAGAGATCGTCGCGAAAATTTCCTTTCTTCACCTCCGACTCTAAGTCTTTATTTGTTGCGGCTATGATCCGGATATCGGCCTTCTTCCTTTCCACTCCTCCTATCTTAAAGAATTCCTTCTCTTCCAGAACCCTTAAGACCTTGACCTGCGCTGAAGGAGGTAGTTCTCCCACCTCGTCGAGGAACAGTGTCCCTTTTTCTGCGGCCTCCACCTTCCCCATCTTTCCCTTCTCCAACGCACCGGTGAAAGCCCCTCTTTCATAGCCGAAGAGTTCGCTCTCGAACAGGTCTTTGGGAATCGCGCCGCAGTTAATCGGAATGAAAGGGAAAGAGGATCGAGGGCTTAAGAAGTGTACATACTCAGCCAGGAGTTCTTTTCCTGTCCCGGTTTCCCCTTCAATAAGGACAGTGGTATCAGAACTCTCGGCAAGCTTTTGAGCCATTTCCAAAACATCTTTCATCTCCCGGCTCACCCCGATGATCCCTCCCGAACGGAACCTCTCCTGGTATTGTGCCCGGAGCCACTCCACCTCCTTCTTCAAACGGACCCGATCGACTCCTTTTCTGACGAGTTCCTCAATCTGGTCCAGATCAAAAGGTTTGACCAAGAAATCGAATGCCCCCATTTTCATCGAGTTGACGGCCAGTTCAATCGATCCCTGGGCGGTCATGATAATGACCGGTATCTCCGGGTCTCTCTCTTTTATTTGGCCAAGAACCACGTCGCCGTTAATTCCGGGCAGCCAGTGATCTAAAAGGACAAGGTCAGGATTCCCTCCTTGAAAAAGTTCCAGACCCTCCTCGCCAGTCCTGGCAGTGGTCACGTCATAGCCTGATGCTTTTAATGCGATTTCAAGGGAATCCCTCAAGATAGGCTCGTCATCGATCACCAGGATCCTGAACCTCATGATGCCCTCCCGGCTGGAAAAGAGATCGTGAAGGCCGAACCCTTTCCTTCCTCGCTGGCTACGTCGATCATTGCCCCATGGTTCTCCAAAATCTTAGCGCTGATGGAGAGCCCAAGACCCGTGCCCTCGGATTTGGTGGTGAAGAAAGGATCGAAGATCTTTCTCAAATGGGATTTCGGAATTCCCACGCCGGTATCTTTCACTTCAACACCCACTCCATTCCCGTCTTTCAGGAAGGTCCGAATCGTTAAGGTCCCTCCCTTGTCCATCGCTTGAATAGCGTTAAGCATAAGGTTAATAAAGACCTGCTGGACCTGATGGATATCAATTCTCACCCCCGGCAATCCCTGCCCCGGGTCGAAGAGAGAGAGGATGTTCGCCTTCTTCAATTTGGCCTGGAGGATAGCCAGACTCTTTTCGACCACTTCGTTAATCTCTTCCTCTTTGAAATGAGACGCCTTCGGTCTGGCAAAATGAAGCATATCATCGACAATCTTCTGGATTTTTTCAATCCCTTCGATCGTGCTATCAAGAAGTCGCTTTTCCATTTCCGGAAGATCATTTTTCCTGGATAACATTTGGGTATTGATCTTAATCCCGGCCAGAGGGTTTCGCAGTTCATGGGCCACCCCTGCGGTGAGTTCGCCCAGGGAAGATAATCTTTCCGCAAGAATCAACCGTTCTTCGGCCTTCTTCAAATGGGTAATATCTTTACAGATACGTGAAGTGCCGACGATCCTATCCTCGGCATCCCTCAGGGGTGAAAGGGTCATACTCGTGATGATCTCTCTTCCCTCTTTTGTCTGCCGCTTCACCTCTACATTGGAAACCACTTCCCCTTTCTTTACCCGTGCCATTAATTCTACCACGAGCCTCTCCTCTTCAACTCTGGATTCTGTATCCTTCGGGTAGAAAAAATCAGATAATTTTTTCCCTATGACCTCCTCTTTTTCGTATCCGTAAATCCGCTTGGCCCCTTCATTCCAATAGAGGACCTTTCCGTCAAGATCAACCACGGAGATGGCATCGCCTGCCTTCTCTACAATCGATTCGAGAAAATTTTTCGTCTCGATCAGTTCTCTCTGAAGCCTCACCTTCTCCAGCATCAAATCGTGACCCTCGATGGCACGATTCACAACAAAGGGAAAGGACTTGGCACATTCCGCAGATCGGTTGATATAGTCGAAGACGCCCTCCCTCATCGCTTTAATCGCCAATCCGGGATCGCCCTTAGCCGTCACAAAGATGGTGGGGATGCCGATGCCCAGCTCATTGAATCTCCGAAGCCACTCCAATCCATCCCCATCAGAAAGGGCATGATCCAACAGGAGTATGTCAAACTTTCCCTTTTGGAGCCTCTTCATGCAGTCTTTTCCGGAAGAGACCTTCTCGGCATGATAGAGGCTACCCGAAGCCTTCAAAGAATCTTCGATCGTCTTTAAGAAATTTGTATCCTCTTCCACCACCAAGATTCGTATTTTTTTACTCACAAAGATTCTCCTTTGCTATGGCACATCATGAAGACCTCCCTGATTCAGATTCACGTTGACTTTTTTTCGTTCGCTTAAATAGAACAGAATCGGCACAGTCATCCGTGATAGAAGAAGAGACGCGACCTCCCCGGCCATGAGGGATAGGGCAAGGCCCTGGAAGATAGGATCAAATAAGATAACTGATGATCCTACGATGACGGCTGCAGCGGTCAGCATCATGGGACGAAAACGGACCGCCCCCGCGTCGACCACTGCATCGGCCAGAGGCATCCCTTGTTTAAGCCTGAGTTCGATGAAGTCTACCAGGATGATTGAATTGCGGACAACAATTCCTGCGCCTGCGATAAATCCGATCATGGAAGTCGCTGTGAAGAAAGCGCCCATGAGCGCGTGGGCCGGCAGTATCCCCACCAGGGAGAACGGAATAGCCGCCATGATGGTGATAGGAGTCTTAAAAGACTGGAACCATCCGACAACCAGAATATAGATCAGAACCAGCACGGCAGCAAAGGCCAGGCCGAGGTCCCGAAAGACCTCATAAGAGATGTGCCATTCGCCATCCCATTTCATGGCATACTTCAGGGTGGAGAAGGGTTGCCGGGAGACAAACCTTTCGAGCCGGTAACCTTCAGGTAGCTTCAGTTGATCGAGAACCCGATCCATCTTTAAGATCGCATAGAGGGGGCTCTCCTCCTGTCCTGCCACATCGCCTGTCACATAAACCACGGGCATCAGGTTTTTATGATAGATGCTCTTGTCGGCGATCATCTTCTCCACACGGACCAGTTCTCCCAGGGCAACGAGATCTCCCCTCTGGCCCACTACCTTGATCTGTTTCAGGTCCTCCACACTCGACCGTTCATTCCGGGGCAGTCTGAGAAAGATGACGACATCCTCCTTCTCTCCCGGTTGATGCAAGAGTCCTACGCCCATCCCTTCGACAGCCATACGAAGGGTGTTCGAAATCTGTTCAGCAGTGATTTCGTTGATCGAGGCTTTCTCTTTGTCCACGACGAACCGATATTTCGGATGGTCTGTCTCAACATACCAATCGACATCGACCACCCCTGGGGTTTTGTCAAAGATATCCCGAATCTGGTGAGCAATCTCAATCTGGCGCTCATAATCCGGGCCATAGACTTCAGCCACAAGGGTTTGAAGAACAGGAGGCCCGGGAGGGACTTCAGACACCTTAACCCGGGCATTGTGCTTGCGACCGATCTCATCAATCCTGGGCCGCACCCGTTTGGCAATATCGTGGCTCTGGGCCTTCCGCTCACCCTTCGGTTTCAGATTCACCTGAATATCCGCCTCGTGTGGCCCCTTCCTGAGGAAGTAATGGCGGACAAGGCCGTTAAAATTATAAGGGGAGGCTGTGCCAGCATACATCTGGTAATTGATGACTTCTGGCACGGTTCGAATATAATCGCCAATTTCACGGGTGACGGCTGCCGTTTGCTCAAGTGTGGACCCTTCGGGCATATCAATGATGACTTGAAACTCGCTTTTGTTATCGAAGGGCAGCATTTTTACACGAACACCCTTGAAGGCAAAAAGGGAGAGCGATGCCAGAAGCAGAACAACAACGAGAACCAAAAAACCGTAACGCCAGAAAGGGGAATGGATCAGCGGCGTCATGGCCCGCCGGTATAACCGCGTACTCCAACTGTCTCCGCCATGGGTTGCTTCGCCTTCTCTCCTGAGAAGGCGAAGGCTTGCCCACGGCGTCACAATAAAGGCCACGATCAGCGAGAAGACCATAGCGGCTGAAGCGCCCACTGGAATGGGCCGCATATAAGGACCCATCAATCCCCGGACAAAGGCCATGGGAATGATGGCGGCAATGACCGCAAATGTGGCCAGGATGGTCGGGTTTCCCACTTCGTCCACCGCCTCGACAGCCACATCCAGAATCGAGCGGCCATGGCCTTCGGGGAGGCGATAGTGGCGGACGATATTTTCAACGACGACGATGGCGTCATCCACCAGGATGCCGATGGAAAAGATCAATGCAAACAGGGTGACGCGGTTGAGCGTATAACCGTAGAGGTAGAGCAGGGCCAGGGTAAGGGCGAGTGTGACAGGGATGGCGATGGCCACAATGCCCGATTCCCGAAGACCCAGGGTTAGCATAATTAGGATTGATACGGAGACAATAGCGATCATCATATGAAGGAGTAATTCATTCGACTTTTCTTTGGCCGTCTCTCCATAATTTCGCGTCACCGTTACGTCGACATCGCCCGGGATCATTGTCCCTTTGAGAAGGTTGACCTTCGCGATGACTCGGTCTGCAATTTGAATGGCATTGGTGCTTTTTCGTTTTGCTACCGTGAGTGTAACCGCAGGCAAGACCGAGGACTGAAGGGTGGCAGGGGAGACGCTCTCCTTCCCCCTGGAATGAGCGGTCATCCCTTGGCCCATCAACACATAGTCGGCGGGCTCTTCAGGCCCATCTTCTATTTTAGCGATGTCGCGCAGGAAGACAGGCCGCTGATTGAATACGCTTACAACAATACTTCCCACCTCTTGAGCTGTTTGGAGGAAACCCCCGGTGTCAACCAGAACCTCCTGATTTGCACTCGAAAAACTGCCCGAAGCGAGCTGGCGATTCCCCTGTTCGAGAATGGGAATAAGAGCGGCTGGAGCAATGTGATAAGCCGCCATTTTTGAGCTGTCGAGAATCACCCGGACCTGCCGGCGCTGGCCCCCGATCATTTTTACCTCTGAGACATCAATCACTTGATTGATCTGGTCGTGCACCTGGGCTGCAATCCTCCGAAGCATGAAATGGTCATAACGATCGCTCGAGAGCGTAAGAGCCAGGATAGGGACGTCGTCAATGGACCGGGGCTTAATGAGGGGTTGGCTCGCGCCTGGAGGGATCAGGTCAAAGTTAGCAAACATCTTCTGATTGAGCCTGACAATGCTTTTTTCCTCATCCTCCCCCACCTTAAACCGGACAATCGCCATAGCAAATCCGGGCGATGATGTAGAGTAGATATACTCCACTCCCGGGATTTCCCAGAGGAGTTTTTCCATCGGCTTGGTGACCCGCTCCTCCACCTCTTTGGCTGACGATCCAGGCATCTGCACAAAGATATCGATCATCGGCACGATAATCTGCGGCTCTTCTTCTCTTGGAAGCATCAGCACAGCCCCCACGCCAAGAAGGATCGAAGCAGCGATGATGAGAGGGGTCAGCTTCGAATTGATAAAGGCATGGGCCACCTTTCCTGCTAATCCAAGTTTTTCCTTCATCAGATCACCTGTCTAATGAGCTTGCTCGACCCGGTTTCCTTCTTTTGCCTTTTCTATCCCTTCCACAATGATCCGGTCTCCATCATTCAGTCCCGAGAGCACTTCGAATTGATCGCCATACTGTCTCCCGGTCTTGATCAGCCTCAACTGGAGAATGTTGGAAGAGTCAACAACAAAGACACTCACCAGCTGGCCGCGATGCAGAATTGCTTTTTGAGGAACTTCAAGGATCTCTTTCTGCCCCACCGGGAAACGGGCCTTCCCAAAGAGGCCGGAACGTAGAACCGACTTGCCGATGGACTTTCCTTTTTCATCAAAAAGATCGATCTTCACCGTGGAACTCCGGCTTCCCGGATCTGATGCGGGGACGAGCTCTGTCACCTTACAGGAGAACTCCTGAAGCCCGAGGGCATCGATCGAAACGAGAACGGGTGTCTCGGGACGAATCTTTTTCAGCATGGAATCCTCCACCGAAACCTCGAGGCGATAGCGGGAGTGGTCCTCAAGGGTGAGGAGAGGGACTCCTGGAGTTGCAAGAAGTCCAAGCTCAGCTTGCTTGGAAGTAACAATTCCATTCAGAGGTGATAGGATCCGGCTGTAGCCTGCAAAAACCTGAGCGCTAGTGATATCCGCCTTCACCTGCTCCGCCCTGGCAAGGACCTGATTCTTCCTTGCCATCTGGGCCTGAAGCATCCTCTCCGCCCGGTTCACCTCTGCCTCTGCGATCTTGAGCTTGGCCTGAACCTCATCAAATTCCTGGGGGCTCGCGGATTTCTCTTCAAGAAGGGACTTGTAGCGGTTAAAGGTTGCCAGGGCAAGGGATTTTCCAGCTTCTGCGGCATTCCTTGAGGATTCTGCCGCACGGATGTTCTGCTCGATCTCCTGCTGGGCTTCCTGAGCCTCTCGAAGCCCTGCCTGTGCCTTCTGAAGCTGGGCCTTGGCATCCCGATCGTCAATTTCAATGAGCAATTGGCCTGTCCGGACCCGATCCCCTTCCCGCACATGGACAGTTAGGATCTGACCCACCGTCTTGGAAGAAAGGACACTGGTCGCCTTGGAACGGACGGTCCCAACTGCTTCATACTCTTCTTCGACAGGGGAGAGCTTGATCGTTTCGATCTTGATTCCTTGAAGAACGGTTGGCTTTTCGACGACAGCCTCTTCCTTTTTCGCGCAAGAGGTCATCAGGAAGACAAGAAAGATCAGGCCGATGATCCATCCTTTTCTCATAAATCCCTCCATCACATCGAAAACCGCAGAGCGCATAGAGCATGGCCCATAGCGTTAAAGATCATTCCATCCTAGGAAGCGAATGGCCGAACGTCGGTCAATTTCCCGCATGAGAGAAGCACGTGGGCATAGCTGACATAATGATCATAGCGAGCTGCGACCAGATTCAGGCGCGCTCGCACCAGGGCCGTTTCCGCCCGCAAGACTTCTGTGATGGTCGTAATGCCATGCCGGTAGCGATTCTGAACGATCCGATGGGTCTCTGCCGCCTGGTCGATCGCCTGGCTTGCAACGGACAGACGCTCGCGGGCCGAAATATATTGCTCATAGGCACGGATGACCTCAAGGCAGATCTGGTTGCCAAGATGCTCTTGCTCGGCAATCGCCATGGACTCGGCTGCCCGGGCCTTGCTGATTCTGGCACTTCGACCGGGATCAAAAAGGTTAAAGGTAAGGTTAGCACCAATTGCATAGTCCGAGCTCCCACTGGACAGATCCTTTCCGCTTCCGCCATAGGTAGCCATGAAGTCCAACCGGGGCAGGTATTCCCTCTTGGCTCCGGCCACTCCTTCCTTGTTCACCTGAACACCGTAGCCGGCCCTGATATAATCCGGTCGATGGAGAAGAGCCAGGCGGAGCAGTTCCTCCTTCGAAGCCAATTCAAAACGTCTTTCGACCAACTCCCCTGTCACTTTCTGCGAGGTATCGACTGGAAGGCCGAGCACGGTATTCAGAGCTGCATAGGCGAAGGCGACATCCCCATTTGCTTCAATCCCCTGCTGACGAAACTCTGCCATCTGAACCTCCGCCGCGAGAACGTCCGATTCGACGACCAAACCGCTCAAAAACCTGTCCCGGCTCCGTTTCCAATCGGCCTCAGCCATCTTCACCGCTTCCTCCGCCACACCCTTCTTGGCATGCCCAACAAGGACCCCATAGTAGGCATGGATGGCCTCGAAGCGGACCTGTTGCTCCACCATCGTCCTCTGGAGATCGGCCTGTTGCTGCCCGATGCGGGCCTGGTTGACATGGGTATACGTCTGGAGTTGATCGAAGAGGGTCTGCCTGAGAGTGACGGCTGTTCGGAAGTTGCTCAGAGGCTCCGGGCTGTTTAAGGCGGGGAGGCTGAAATTTGCCTTCGTAAAGCGGCCCTGCTCCAGAAGGGATCCGAATACGAAGACAGGATTGTTGCCCCTTGTGAATGTTTCACTGAACTGTAAAAGGGGAAACCAGCCCGCTCGTACCTCTCGAAGCTGCGCATCGGCGATTTCGCGCCCTGATAGGGTGATGCGGATAAGGGGGTTGTTCTTCAGGGCCTTCTCAACGGCCGAGGATAGCGTCAGGGCCTCCGGTTCTGCGGCACGAGACAGGGGGATGAAAAAGGCGGTTCCTGCTGTCTGAAGGCTGAAAAAGGTGAGAACGAAAAAGAGAATACTTCGAATAAACGAGTGGCTTCCCATGGGACCCTCCTCCTGTGGTGAAGATCATTACACCAAGATCCATTTATCTCAATAAGACTCGAAACCATTATAAGCATACACTCATAACGTTTCAAGACTTTTTTGTTTGACCCGGATCCGTCCGGGTCCTGTTACGGAAGGCGCTGACAGGAGGGGCTTTTCCCAAACGCCGAGCTTTCGAGGCGATGCATATGAGGTGTCACTAACACTTGAAGGTATCGCTGCTTGGCTTCGCTCCGAAGGCCTTGAGAATGATGGCCAGCGGACAAAAAACCGTAAAGGCGGACTGGAGCAGATTGGCGCCCACAAAGGCAGTGAACAAGAGCCAATAGGGGCTCCAAACCCTGGACAGGATCAGGCTGATCAGGACAAACGAGCCGGCAAAAGCCAATACCATACGTTCAATCGACATGGGAATTCCTCCTTTCACTCTCCTCTTCACTTCCTCGTTACCTCCCCGTTAAATAGTCAATCATGGGTTGGGTTACGAGGGGGACGAGATCTGCGATCATATGGGGCATCAATTGATTCATTACTTTGGGCATGAGTTCCCCCATCTGCTCGTTCATGTAGTCCGGCATGGGGACTCGTTCCGACACCCGCCTGAGCATGACCGGCATCACCTTTGGCATCATCATGGGCAGCAACCTGGGAAAAAGGATTGGGAACGTCGGCCTCATCAGCTCCAGCGCTATTGGGATTCTTCCCATGATTCGCATCATCGCCCCCATGCCAAAGGGCATGGCATCAATGAGCTCCGGCCACATGGTGCCCATCAAGCTGGCAAAACCCTGTGGTGTCATGAGTGCAATCATCGATTCAAAGACGGCCCACTGTTTCTGCACCTCCGGGTTGGGATCGGGGAAATCGTATCCCAGGGCCGAAGCTGCAAAACGTGCGAGGTCGACGACCTCAACCGGGACCTGTTTCTTATCGGCACTGACACGGAGCTGAAATTCACAGCAGGGACACAGGGCGAGCACCTTTTCGGCGCCCACCTCTATTGCCTCATCCAGCCTTGTCTTACCCAATTCAGCGGCCACCGGAGGATCCTTAATCAGCGTTAAAACACTTCCACAGCAGTGCGCCGCTTCGCGATTGTGGTGCATTTCAACTAACTTGACGCCTGGAATCGACTGAATCACCTCCCGGGGCGGCTCATATACTCCCGAAGCGCGGCCGATGTGACAGGAGTCATGCCAGGTGACCGTAACAGGTTTTTCTTCTTTTCCGGAGCGTGAGGACGCGGGGAATGAAAACTCTCCCGCCTTAATCTTCTCCGCCACGACCTCGCTGTAGTGCCTGGCGGTTATGTCGTACCCGAGACCCAGCTTTTTGGCCCACTCGGGGTACACCTGCCGCCACATGAGATTGCAGGCCGGACAGGAGGCGATCACGGTGTCGACCCCGGCCTCCTTCATGACCTTCAGGTTCTTTCTGAATGTCGCCTCGAAGAGGTCCCACTTCCCGGCGGCCAGCATGGGTATCCCGCAGCAGCTCTCCTTTGCACCGGTATAGGTGAAGTCCACGCCTGCGGCATCGAGGAGGCGGACGCTGGCCATGGCGATATCGTTTTCCACATAGCTCGCTGTACAACCCGCAAAATAGACAGCTTTGGCGCGATGGGAGGGACCATGTTTTTTTAGGAGGTCTTTGGGAAACCACGCTGCCCTGTCTTTGCGGTAAGCCGCCCAGATGTTTCCCTCTTTCGCGAGGGCAGCACCCATCATCTCAAAGGGAGGAAAGGTCATCTTCTTCTTTTCGTTCACCAGGAGGCCGCGCAGTTTCATCCAGGATGATTCAATAGGAAGAGAGGCTGAACAGCGGAGGTTACAGAGTTCGCAAGTCGTACAGACCAAGAATGTATCCACTGCCGACTGATCCCACCGCTCGCGACCCTCCATATACTCCCGCAGCCAATACCATTTGCCCCGGGGGCTCTGGCTTTCCCATCCCCGTCCGTAGAATTGGTCGCATTCGTCGACACAGTAACCGCATTGGGAGCACCCGTAAGCATACCACGCCACATCTGCTGGGATATCACGGATGGGCTTCGTTGGGCGCTCGCCTATTGGCAGCGTGACGGAGTTCCCTATGAGCCGAAGGAGAGGCTCAAGGAATCCTCCCAAGCTGATTGCCGTGCCCAGGACTCCTCCTGCAATGACTTTTCCGGGATTCATGATGGACTTGGGATCGATCTGAGCCTTCAACTTTTTTAGCTGCTCAACCCTGCTCTTTCCCAAAATTGCAGGGGCTTTCTTTCCCAAATAGATTCCTGTGGCGAAAGCCCGTCCTCCGTACTTCTCGGCAATCTTTGTTACCGTCAGAGCAAGACCAAAGACTAAGTTGTAGGTGAACTTGCGCTGATCGCTGGGAATAAAGCCCAAAATGACAACTTCGGGCTGGCCACTTCGACCCTGGCGGATCACGACCCCCTCCTTGACAAGAGGTTGGTTGATCTTCTTTTCAATTTCCTCCATGACATCCCCAAGTGCCGAAAGGGGAACAACAACCTCCGAAGGGACCAAACTCGGCCCCAGTCGTTTCACGAGCATCAGTTTAAAGCGGCCCGCCCATTCGTGTTCTGCGATTTCTTGAGAAAGCAACTCCCCGTTGCAGGCTTTGAGGAGTTCCGGCAATTCGTTGATTACTGCCTTTCGATCCTTCTTGCGAAAAGCTAAGGTTGTGATGTAAGTGAGGGGCAAAAGGACTCGTTCCTCCGCCAGATGACCATTGTGTTCCATTAACGGCGCCTTGTTCTTGAGGTCTGCCATGCGTGGATTGATAAAAATTAAAGACCAGATGGGAAGCTTCCTGTCTATCAAGGACTGTGCCAGTCGCTGGAAATCATGGGCTTTCGGGGTACTGATCGAGACAACTTCAAGCCCCTCCAGTGGCTGTACGCGAAGGGTTACCTCGCTGATGAGGCCCGTGATACCTTCCACTTCGGAGACGAAATCAAGCTCCTCACCTCTGAAGTCTCTGGTCTCGCCATTGGCAAGGACGACACGCGCACTGATGACATTGTCCCTGAACCAACCGGCCTCGTAAGAGCCAATGCCTGCCCCGCCCTGAGCCAACCACCCGCCAACCGTGGAAGACGGGTAACTGCTCGGATAGAGCCGCAAGGTAAGCGCCTCTTTCGCGAGAGCCTGGTCCAGCTTCTCCCACACGGCTCCAGCCTGGACCGTTGCCGTCAACCCGTTTGGATCGATACGGATGATCCGGTTCATTCGATAGAAATCAACGAGCACACCCTGTTTCAGGGGTAACACGCCGCCATAGCCCGAGGTTGCCTTTCCCCGGGGCGTCAGGGGGATGCGATTCTCCCGGGCCCAGTGGATGAGTCCGACCAACTCCTCTTCATTTTCGGGCTGGACGACCGCATCGGGGATGGTGTTCCCCACGAAGGGTTTGACAAGGCTCGGAAGGGCCGCGATATCGTGTCCATAGAGCTTGCGTTCCGTCTCATTGAAGGATACTCTGCTGCCAAACACCTCTTCAAGATGGGTTCGATGTCTATCATTCAGTCGGGTCATTCCATTCCTCCTTTAAGATCTGGCATCCATTTAGTCATTTGAAAAACCATAGAACTGAGTGATTAGATGAACCCGAAAAGAAGTCATTTAAATTGTCTGAGGCTCGTGACCATCTTGCTTTTTTCCTGGAATTGTTCGAGGAGGACCTCTCTCATCAGATGGCAGGCCTGAATAATCTTGGGGTTGGCAATTCGATAATAGATATTCACCCCTTTCCTCCTGGCGAGAACGACTCCCTTCGATTTGAGAACGCTCATATGTTGGGACAGGTTAGCCTTGCTCAGGCTGATCCTCTCGATCAGCTCGCCGGCCGACATCTCCTGATCTTTCAATGTATTGATGATCTCGAGTCGTTTGGAATTAGAAAATATCTTGCAGATATCCGCATGAAGTTCGTAGATCTTCTCCATCATCTCTCCTTGCAAGGGTTTGTTAGCAGGTTGCTGAAAAACGGCCATCTGCGGCGTTTCCCTCATCCTTCCCCGTGTTAAGCACGGGGCAGGCTTATTGCGGCGTACGCCCGTGTAGGGGCAATTCATGAATTGCCCCTACGGTGGGATTTCGGGTGCCTTGCATCTGGCCATTTTTGAGCAACCTGGAAAAGATGGCTTTTTCAGCATCCCGTTAGAGGCAGTTCTCGTGCGGACTAACATTGTACTTCGTCGACCTGAATGGTTTCAATGTTCAAAGTTCTATTTGTTTCATATATTACAAGTTTAGAAACATATTAACTTTAAACCACTGCAATCCGTTTGTCAAGCTTTTTGGGTTCTTATTCAGAAAAAAAAGGGGGAGTTCCCCGATCGAGCCAAATAGGGGGAAGAACCTAACTGCGGGGCTCTAAAAAAATTGCCTACCTGTACTACTCACAGTCAATTTCTTGAAATTTTGTCAAGATTTTTGCGTAGCTCTTATTCTAACTTGTTTAGATCATTCGAATTTTGGTCATTCGAATTTGTTTCGAATTTCGGATTTCGTGCTTCGGATTTGGTTGCGGCTACGCCGCGCTGTGGCCGCTCATGCGGCCATTTCAATCTTTCGATTCTTTTCCCAGGTTGCCCATTTTTTCCAGGTCGTCGGCAACGTAGCGCAGGTCCAGGGAAGTCAGGGTTTCCCGGGTTGGGAAACTTGTTTCTCTGTCCCACCCGTGAAGATCGTAATAGTCGTCGAGCATGCCACTATATTTTTTCGGGTCCATCTTCCAGCCCGCCGCCGGTCCTGACGGAATGGGCTCTGAGAGATCCCTGGGGGTTGGCATGTCATCCTTTCGGTCGAAATTCGTGAACCGCAGATTGAAGGCCTTTTCCAGGTTCAGTTGCTTTTCGGCCATGCGCTTCAGGTCCTCCACGGAGGTCTCCCAACCCGTCGCGGCGGAGTACATTTCCGCCATCTGGGGAAGATCGATGAGGTCGAGGTTTCCCCAGATCGTGTTGAAGTGGCAGATGCCCAGGCAGTTATTCACCCGGTGGACCGCTTCCATATAGACGGTCATCTTCGCTTTTCCTTCGTATTCCAGCACCTTGTCGGGGTTATCGACCCCGTAGATCGATCTCATCTTCTCCGCATCCGCCCCCGGCAGCGTTTCGATCGCTCCCGTGGTATGTCCCCCTCCGCGGGTCGACGTCGTCGTTCCCAGGGACCAAGCAAGATTTCCACGACACGATTCATAGAGGTCCTGCCCCTTGATATGCATTGCGTAGTAACCGCTCTCCCGGCCGATAAGATCCGATGCCCTTGCACACCCTTCTGCAAGAATCTCCCCGAACCCCTCGCGATAGGCGATCTTTCTGATCAGCTCAAGGGCAACACCTGCATCCCCCCAATTCAGCTTCAGACCATCCGTTTCTTTTTCGTGGAGGATACCCCTTTGATAGCACTCCATGGCCCAGCCGATCGCTCCACCGGCTGCATCGATATCCAGCCCGAGCTGGTTGCACACGGCATTCGCCTTGAACATGAATGTTGGCTCTACGATCCCGAGCCTTCCTTGAAGCGTGGGAACCGCCTCCCATTGATTCGCCTCCGTCACGAGTCCAGCATAAGGACCCTCCGTGATGTAGAGATGACGTCCGCATCCAATAACACATCCGGGGAAGTTCTGTCGTGCGACCATGTATTTGTCGATCGACTTCTTGGGCTCGATGGCATCAGCCATCGCCTCGGGAAACCAGGTCTCCTGGAAGTTCCTGTAGTTGACCCCGGACACCCCTTGCTTCTTCTCAAGGAGCTTGAGCGTGCCATACTTCTGCATTTCGTCTAAACCGCGGGCTGACTTGAACATCTCCCGGACCTTTCGAACAGCTTCCATAAAACGGTCCCGGTCTGCCACCTTGATTGCTCCCGTTCCCCTGGCGACAATGGCTTTCAGATTTTTTGACCCCATCACCGCTCCGGTGCCGCACCGCCCGAAAGCCCTCGCCCTGTCCTGGATGATACACGCCCCCCGAACGATGTTTTCCCCCGCGGGTCCTATGGAAATAACATGCAGAGAAGGGTCCTTCAGATCTTGCCGGATGAGATCGAGCGTCTCCCACGTATTCTTTCCCCAGAGGTGCGAGGCATCCCGGATCTCGATCGCATCGTCCTCGATCCACAGATAGACCGGCCTATGGGCTCGGCCTTCAATCACAATCAGATCGTAGCCGGCGCATTTCAATTCTCCCCCCACGTAGCTGTCGCAACAGCCGCTGGCCCATCCCCCTGTTCTCGGTCCCAGGGAGCTGGCGCTCATCTTACAGGCCCCGGGCGCGGGCGTCCCCATCAAGGCGCCCGTGCCAAACACGAGCTTGTTCGCAGGATCATAGGGAGTCACCCAGGATCGAAGTTCATCGTAAAGAATCTTGATAGCGATTCCGGTCGAACCCAGCCACTCCCTGGCATACTTGAGGGTGGGCTCCTTCTTGATTTCTCCATTGCCCAGATTGATCCTCAGTATCTTACCGGCGTAGCTGTAAAGTTCATTATCTCTGGCCATGGTCAATCCCCCGATCCTGCACCCCCTTTGCGCTCTTCTTCGTTCTCTTGGCTTCGAACTCCTGCAGGATCTTGTAAAGATCGTCGAGTTCCCGACAGTACTCCACGCACAGCGGGATGTCGAGGCCTTCGCAACCGTCACAGGCGAAGCTACTCCCGTCCCCTTCTTCCCTCAGAAACACCCGATATCCAGGCCCCTCCTTCTTTTCCAGAATCTTGAGGCTTGAGGCAGCAGGGATGAATTCACCCCTGTGGTGAAAAGAGCAGGCCATCTCGCAGGTCCGGCAGCCGCCACACGATGGCATATCGAACTCCATAATGGGATCTCCCTTCTTCGAAAATGGACAGCCTATGCAATGTTTCCTTTTACGTATTGCGGTATCAAATCGTAACATGTCCGGGCTCTGAACGCATGTCACGCCTGGAACCTTTAAATGGCTTAAGGCTTGCAGGTCACGTGGCAGACGCCGGTCGGAGTTTCTATCGCGTAAGGGAAATACTTTCTCTTAAATCGAAGGGCCACGTTCACCAGGCTGATCAAAACGGGAACTTCCAAAAGAGGGCCTATGACGGCGGCAAAGGCCTGGCCGGAGTTGACCCCGAAGACGGCCACGGCAACGGCGATGGCAAGCTCAAAGTTATTCGATGCGGCTGTGAAACTCAGTGTCGTGGACTGCTCGTAGGTGGCACCCACCTTCATCGACAAGTAGAATGAGACGAAGAACATGACTACGAAATAGATGAATAACGGAATAGCTACCCGGACGACATCGAAGGGAAGCTGGACGATATATTCGCCCTTCAGGGAAAACATCACCAGGATGGTGAAAAGAAGAGCAATCAGAGTGATGGGACTGATTTTGGGAATGAATTTCTGTTCATACCACTCCCGCCCGAGGGTTTTCAGGCCGATGATTCTGGAAAGAACCCCTGCGATGAAAGGGATACCAAGATAGATAAATACGCTCTCGGCGATCTGTCCGATTGTGATCTTGACCGCCATTCCCTTAAGCCCCAGCCAGGGCGGCAATACTGTAATGAAGATATAGGCGTAGATGGAGAAGAAGAGGACCTGGAAGATGGAATTGAAGGCTACAAGACCTGCACAATATTCCCTGTCTCCAGATGCAAGGTCATTCCAAACAATGACCATGGCGATGCAGCGGGCCAGGCCGATTAGAATCAATCCAACCATATACTCAAAATGTCCCGAAAGGAATGTAATGGCTAAAAGAAACATCAGGATGGGCCCGATGATCCAATTCTGAATTAGGGACAATGCAAGCACCCGGTAATTCCTGAAGACCTGGCCCAGTTCTTCATATCTCACTTTAGCCAATGGAGGATACATCATCAGGATTAGCCCTATGGCAATAGGGATGTTGGTCGTCCCCACCTGGAATTGATTCCAGAAGCCGACAACACCCGGGAACAGATACCCCCAACCCACTCCGACAAACATCGCCAGGAAGATCCATAATGTTAGAAACCGGTCCAGAAACGACAGCTTTCGCACAGTCTGTTCTTCAGCCATCCTTTGAATCCTCCCTTGCTTTTGGTTTCAATTTATTGAAGACCCATTTTCTCGGTCCTCACTCACTCTTGTCCAAAATAGGATTTTCACCGCTGAGACGCCGAGGACGCAGAGGAGGCGATTTTTTTGTTTGGCGGTAAGAGACCGCCAAACAAAAAGCCCCTTACCGTATGTGAAGGTACCTCTTCTTTAGCCCCATAGCCACTGAATCTCGCCTGGTTCGATTGCCGAAGGCATGGGGTTTGTGATCCAAACGCCTCTTGCGATTGGATCACAAGAACAAAAAATCCCTCTGCGACCTTTGCGCCTCTGCGGTGAACCTGGTTTTGGATGTGGCCAAGATCGATCGAAAAGCCCAATGAAATCAACCCAAGGACCAAAAATGTCCATCTAATTTGGACAGCAATGGTCTGCACTACCATTCTTTTTATTTGTGCCGATATGACGAACCTCCCCTGAAACAACGTATAACTCAAAGCACTCCTTTTCTCCCGTGGCCGTCCTGACCTATCTCGGGCCGGATGCTCTGTTTCGGGGTGTTGTCGGCTCGACCCTCAACGTACTTTCTGTACTCCTTAAGCAGGACATGAGTGTACTCTTTACGGGTACGGTCCGACGAAGGGATATAGTTTCTTTTGGCTTCCAACC
>Ga0209777_10000596_pt1 | contig 58293 bp, 45 predicted proteins | sample FrelakmetHBP12HB_FD_187147 | JGI IMG/M metagenome (GOLD analysis project Ga0209777, IMG submission 187147) | Freshwater lake sediment microbial communities from the University of Notre Dame, USA, for methane emissions studies -HBP12 HB (SPAdes)... | ecosystem: Environmental > Aquatic >...
CACCAGCGGCGTAATGAAGTTCGTGAATTGCGCCACGCTGTTCTTCCAGAGTCGGGCATTCCACTTCATGCCCGACAACTTACACCCAGCGGGAAGGGATTGTCAACAGCTACTTAACAGAGTCATGCTAGCTCTGCGAGCCCTCCGGGCGATCCGCCTTCGATTCGCGAAGTACGGTTTCCACGGCTTCCCGGACCTGCTCGAAGGTCACTGAAAGAATACACTCAGGATTCTCAAAGCGGTAGCAGTGATCCCCGGGGCAAGGGTTGCAGTCATAAGGATTCTGGACGATGCGCGAGGGCGGGCCCATGCCTCCGCGCGGCCAGGGCCCCCAAATAATGGAACTCGAAGAGCCAAAGATGACCACGACGGGCCGCGCGAGCGCCGCCGCCATGTGCGCGGGTCCGCTGTCGTTTCCGACGAACAGGCGCGCGCCCTCGAGAGCCGCGCCGAACTGTCCAAGGCTTGCGCCCTCCAGCCGGAGGATACGTTCCCCCGCGGCCTCCTCGACCGCATCGAGCACTGCGCGCTCGCCCGGCCCGCAACAAAAGACGGAAGGCAGGTGAGCTTCCCGCTCCAGGTATTTTCCCAGTTGGGCGAATTTCTCCGGCGCCCATTGCTTGGTTTTATATAACGCCGCGGGGTGAATCACGGCGTATGCCTGCCCCGGAGGAACATCCAGGCTCAGCCGCCTCCGCTCCCAGCGTGCTCTGCCTTCTGCGTCCAGGAATAATTGTGCCCGCGGGATTTCCTGGCGTGGCAAGCCGAGATAGAACAACGCGGAAGCTTGGTGCTCGGCCGTGTGGACCGTGGGCTGGCCCAGGATCGTTCGGGCATCGGGAACCAGGACGTTGTACAAGCTGCGCCAGCGGTAGTGGGCAAAGCCGACCTTCCAGCGCGCGCCGCTGGCACGGACCAGCCAGCGACTGGTTGGCCCGCCGTGGAGGTTGATGCATAGGGCGGCGTCGCGCCGGCGAATTCCGCGCAGGGCTTGAAGCCGCGCCGCAATTTTTCCCGACCCCTGGCCCTCGCTGGGGAAGAGGACTTCTTCGACGTCAGGGTTTCCCTCGAGAAGCTCCCGGAAGCGCGCTTCAACCACCACCATCACGTGCAAGTCCGGCCGCCACTCCTTAAGCAGGCGAATCGCCGGCGTGAGCAGCACAATGTCGCCGATGGAGCGCAGGCGAATAATCAGGATGCGAGCGCCGGTGGGTAGGTCGGGAAGAAGCGCAGCCGGATTCACTCCGCCTCGATCTTGGCTTCATCCACGAGCATGACGGGAATATCGTCTTTGATGGGGTAGACGCGCCGGCATTGGGCGCACTTCAGCCCTTGGGCGTCCGGCGTTAATTTCACCGGGGCCTTGCAGAGCGGGCAGACCAGAATGTCGAGCAGTTCTTGTGACACGGCCATGTTGAATCTCCAAGGGCCTCAATCTAGCAAACGCCTGCGGAGAATTCAAGGACGTAGCGCAGTCCGGACGGGCGACATAAGAGTTGGGACCGATGGCGGCCAGAGAGGTAGCGGCGACTTTACGTCGCCACAGGCCTGTAGCGCGGGCGTCCTGCCCGCTGTTGTGCCGGTTCGCCCCCGCGCGTGTTGGGACAACGTAGAGACGACCCGCTGGGTCGTCTCTACCTGCGGCTCACCCCAGGCGCGGAGGGACAATGATGGCATCCGTCACCTGACGGATGCCCTTGGTTCCTGGACAGGCAGGCACAGCCAGGAGTGGCTGTGCCACTTCCGCCGTCGGCGCTTGCTTCCCCCGTTCACTTGTGGTAACTATGGCCGGCGGAAGTTTCCTCTACGGGTGCGGGAAGCCCGCAGAGCGAGACTGATGCAATCTGACGCTGGACTTGCGAAAACCGCCTTTAGGAATGGCTGAGCAAGGCGAACTTGCCCTGCTACGTTGGCAGGTTAAACGGAGGTGAACGGTGACAAGCGACCAGATCAGGAAGCATTTCAAACAGATGGCGCTTCCCCAAGGTTTGAGACTAGGAGAACCTGAGAAAGCGGAGAGGGCCAAAATCGAGGTTCTGGCCGAAATTGCTGCGCAGCTTGCGACCCTAAACAGCCACCTTGCAAATGCTTCAAAGCAACTTCCAGACCTCGATAACTTGCTCGTAGGCGCTCTGAACGTTGCGAACGAGAACTTTCGCCACGCCCTCGACGAGGGACTTAGTATATTCCGGGGTGAGGCCACAAAAGTCACCCGACTCGGTCGGGTAGCGTAACTTCTTTTGTGTAGATTTGGGTTTTGAAGAAGAAAGAGGGTGTGCTTTTTCGAGAGCGGCAGAACTCTGCGAAGGAGGTACACCCTCATGCGAGAACTGGACCTCCGATCCTAAGCTTCCTTGTTCAAGGCATTAGGCGCCGGCGCTTTCCAGGCCCGCGGCGGGGCTCCAGGGTGTGATTTCCGCGCGCAAGGTACAGGTGAGGGTACGCCAGGCGGGCGGTGCGATTTTCCAGACCGCGAGGATCGCGGAGCCCTGATAAACGCGCTCGAATCCCGACTCCGACTGGGAAATAGTTTCGATGGGGACAATCCACCATCCGTCAACCGACGGACGGGCGTCGAGGAGGATTTGGACGCGCTGCCATTCATCCACCAGCAACAGCCTGGGCGCCTCGATCTGGCCCCGGAATTCCAGCGGGCGGCGCACTTGGTTGGCCAGGAAGTAGCGGTCGTGAGCGTCCGGGGCCAGAAGGTTGAAGACCAACTCCAAACCCAGTGCCAGATCGGTGGGGCAGGCGCGGTCGGTGGAGAGCGTTGAGCTGCATTCGATCTGCCAGGCGGTCCCGGAGAATCTCGAGGTCAGGAGCTTTTGGGCTTGCACTTGCATTTCGCAGTCGTTCATCCGAAGGCTGGCGTGGTTTTGGAGTTTCACCGCCCCCTCGCGGGCCGAGCTTTTGGGGATCGGCGCAACCTTCCACGCGCCGCAGGCCAGAGTCTCATTCTCCTCCAGCCGCAGGTACTCGAAGTCCTTCCACTGCTTGCGGGCGGGAAAGACGTAGGTGCGGAAAGCGTGGCGGGGATAGCGATCGTAGCGCAGCAGCCCTTCCAGGTTGGCCTCCTTGCTCAGCACCATGTCGTGGATGGAGGCGGGGCCTTCGCGCGGAGCTTCCTTGGAAGCGACGCGCTGGCGGACCAGGGCGTGATAGGCCTCCGGCCGCCGCCGCAGAGAATTCACCAACTCGACCTCTGCGGGCTTGAACCGCAGGCTCGAAACGGTGCCCCCATCGGCGGGGCGGACGATCGCGCCGAAGCTGGGCTGCTCGATGAGAATCTCTTCGTACCCATCGACGTCAAAGTCTTCCTGCCTCACGGAGTAAGCTGAGCCGTCGCCTGCCGGGACTTTATCGAGCAGCGCTTCCGCCTGAATCAGATGGCGAAGCAGCGCGCTGCGCAGGTGGGGTGCGTAGAGCCCGCCAAAAACGCCGTGCCAGTAAGCGTCATTGCACTGGGAGGCGAGCAAGTGCGTCTGGGCCTCATCCAGCAGGCGCGCGGATTCCGGATTGCTTCGCTGTCCCCCATTCACTTTCTGCCAGCGCTGGCTGACGGCCAGCATGAGCTTCTGCGTCTGGTTGGACTCCGGGTATTTGCTCAGAAAATTGCGCCATAAGCCGCCGCGCAGGAAGTGGCGAAAGCGCTCCCCGGAGGGCATCCCCTCCGTTTCCTCGAGGCACTTCTTGAACTCCGCTGAGGCCGCAGAGGGCAGCGCCCACTCCATCATTTCGAGATAAGACGCGGTGGGCAGGTAGATCCTTCCCAAGGGCGCGTGCGAAGCCAAGTAATCAGAGACAGTGGTGGTTTCGACCCACCCCTGGGCGCCCTCAAGCGCCCTCAGGAACCTCTCCAGCCAGCCGTTCTTGTAGACGTGGTCGTAAGTCCCCGGCCATACTCCGAACTTCTCGCAGTCATCACCCATCGCGAAGAGCGAGCCGGGCTGATCGACCCCTTCGCGCAGGACCCGGAGAGTTTCTTCCGGCTCGCGGAACGGAATGGTGTAGCGGAGGGCTTTCAAACTGGGGATGAGGCGCAGCGGCGCACCGAACTCTTCGGTGATGTAGGTCCCCCGTAGCTCTGAAGATTCAAGCCCTGCGGCCAGGAAGTGGGTGTCATCGAGGACAACATATTCGACTCCGGCCTGCGCGAGCGGCCACGCCAGGCTCGGTTCCCAGACGCGCTCCGCGATCCAGGCTCCCCGCGGAGGCGTCCCAAAATGCTGACGCAGGTAATCAGAGAGCTTGCCCAGCTGAGCCAGCTTGTCAGCGTCCGGAATAGCTGGCAGGATGGGCTCGTAATAGCCGCCGCCGACCAGCTCGACTTGGCCGCGCTCGGTCAGTTGCCGTAGCTGCTGGAAATATTCCGGATGATGATGCTCCAGCCACTCCAGCAGAATGCCGGAGTAGTGCAGGCTGAGGCGAATCTGCGGGTGGAGAAGCAGGGCCTTCACGAAAGGCGAGTAGGCCTTCCGATAGGCCTCTTCGATCACGTGGTCGAAGTTTCCCACAGGCTGGTGGGAATGGATAACGAGTGCAAAGGAGATTTTGCTCAACGGCCCATCCTTAGTTGTGGATAGGTTAGGATAGAATGAAAGCCCGCGGGTTGTCAGCAGAAAACGGACAAAGGACAAAGGACGTCATTCTCCCTGGAGGAAAACTTGCACCCGAAATCGCTTCTAGCCCATTGCCGTTCCGAACTCGAACCACTGCTGCGCTGTCTTCGCCAAGCCGTAGAAATCGAGTCGCCGAGCAACTCCAAAGCCGGTATCGATCAGCTCGCTCATTTTTTCGCGCGGGAGTTCAAACGGCGCGGCGGCAGGGTTCGCCTGCTTCCTCACTCGAAAGCGGGCAGCGCGGTTTGTGCTGAGTTCTGGAGTGAGCTACGCCCGCAGAAACCCCTCTTGCTTCTCGGCCACCTCGATACGGTCTGGGAGATCGGGACCCTCAAGACCATGCCTTTTCGGAGGCAGGGAGGCCGCGCTCACGGGCCCGGGATACTGGACATGAAATCCGGAATTGTCTGCGGCCTCTGGGCCATCGAGGCTCTGCGGGCCTTGGGCATCAGTCCGGCGAGCCCGGTACGCTTCTTCCTCAATTCCGACGAGGAAGTCTCAAGCCAAGCCTTCCGCAAGGAGATTCTTGCGGAAGCTAGGCGGTCGCGCGCAGTGCTGGTGCTGGAGCCCGCCGCGGCCGGAGGGGCGCTGAAAACCGCGCGCAAGGGCGTGGGCGATTTCAAAATCACCGTACATGGGCGTGCGGCGCATGCCGGGGTCAATCCGGCAGCGGGCGTGAATGCCATTACAGAACTCGCCCGGCAGGTGTTGCAAATCGAGCGTTTGGCGCGCCCGCGCCAGGGCTTGACGCTCAGCGTCGACGTGATCGAAGGCGGGACGCGCTCGAACGTCATCCCGGAGCGCGCCACAGCCTGGGTGGATGTGAGGGTTCCACGTCTGAGCGACGGCCGGGCGATCGAGAGGAAGGTCTTCGGCCTGAAGCCGCATCATCCCGAAGCTCGCTTGGAGATCGAAGGCGGCATCAACCGGCCTCCGCTGGAGCGGCGAATGGCCACCGAGCTTTTTCTCAAGGCCCGCGCCTTGGGCCGTCAAATGGGCATGGAGTTGAAGGAGGCTTCGACCGGCGGGGGCTCGGACGGAAATTTCACCGCCGCGCTGGGCATTCCAACGCTCGATGGTCTGGGCGGAGTGGGTGAGGGCGCCCACGCGCGCCACGAACACGTGGTCATTCGCGACCTTCCCCGGCGCGCGGCCCTGCTCGCGGCTTTAATCGCGACGTTATAAGAGGTTAAAGTGTAAAGGTTAAAAGATAAAGGGCAACGCAGAATTTCATCCTCAGCACTTCACCCTTTATCCTTCAACCTTTGACCTTTCTTACGCTCCATATCGTTTCACGACGTAGTTGCCGACTTCTTGTTCGAGGGCAGGATAGCTGAGGCGGAGCTCGTCCTGGAGCAAGGTGTTGAGGTCAGAGCTGGAGGGCACCGCTCTCAGCAGGCGGCGGATTTCGCCCATGCCGTAGGTGTCCCGGAGGTACTCCAGGGTGGCCAGAGACTTCCCATAGACGAGTCCGACGAGGTCAGGAGGCAAGCTGGTGAAAGGGCCTTCCAACGCTTGCAGGGAGGGAAGCTGCCCGGCGGCCAAAGCATGGGCCAGAGTCGTACCCAGGGAGGCCGTGGTCGCCCCTTCTTCGAGCTGGGCCAGACCCTCATTAAGCCAAGTGGGACATCGACCTTGCGTAATCTGGCGCACGAACGAGTGCGTCAATTCGTGTTTCAGCACGCGGGCAAGCTCCGCATTCATCTGGGTGAGGCCGGAAACGGGCACACGAATCTTGCCGTCGTTCAGCGCGCCCACCCAGGTCGGCGAGCGCGTAATGTCCCGGAACGCCTGATTGGGGTAAAGCAGGACGACAATAATCTCGCGCGGTGAATAATCGAGGTCAAGGATCAAATCCCGGAAGGAGCCCTCCAGGCTGTTCAAGACCTCCTCGCTCAGCTTTTCAGTCTCCCGGCCTTCGTAACGCAGAAGGAAATGCTCGCTGCGAAGTTCCTGGTAGGAGCCGGCGACCGCCCGCTCCCGCTCGGCCTTGTCGACCGCCGCCCGGAGGCGGGGATCGTCGTGCAGCGCCAGCGCCTTGTTCCACGCGGCGATCGCTTGGTCAAGGTTTTCCATGCCGTAGTAGGCCGACCCGAGCAGCAGGAGAATATCCGCGGACTCAGGATGGCGGTCGGAGGCAGGCAGCAACAAATCCATCGCCTCGAAGTAATGGCTCTCGGAGACCTCGAGATAGCTCAGGGCCAGCGTGAGCGCCAGATCGTTGGGGAAGAGCTTGAGGGCCTCGGAGTAGTGCTGCATGGCGCTTTCCGCCTGCCCCTGGCGCACCAAGAAGGCGCCCGCCTGCTGGAAGGCCTGCTTGAGCAGGAGGGCTTTGTCCGGAGCCGAGGCGCGCCGCATGTCTCCTTCCAGCCGCTGGAGGTAAGCTTCGTCAACGGCCCCATCTTTGATGACGGGCGAGTCGCCCTCCGAGGCAGACTCGGCCAGGGGAGAAGGCGGCAGGGGTACCTCGCGCGCAGAAGCGGGGCGAGCCGCACTGCTCTCGGAGGCTGCTTCCTGCGCGGGCAGGGGAGACTTCTCAATATGGTCGACAATCGCCCGGGGAATCGTTAACTCGCCGCCCGGAATTTCATAAACAACTTGCTTCGCGTCCTCACGTGTGACCTGAGCGATAATCTTGTGGCCGTTTTTCAGGTAGATGGTGTCCGCCAGACACGCAGGCGCCACCGCTGCGACCGCTACAGCCAGGAGGGCGAATTTCAGCCAAGGAGCTACCTGCCGCGCCATACTTGTGCAATCATACCTTAATAGAAGGCGATTTTCTGAACGGCCGTCGCGCCGTAGGGAAGAGAGACTCAACGCATGGCCCTGTAAATCAGTGGTGCTGACCAGCGCCTTTGGGCTGGTGGGAGATGGGGTCGCTGAATCACGCTCTCTACACTTCCCCTGCTTAAGAGTTCCGGATGCTGGGGAAAAAGTGCATCGGGGAGTTTTGCCTCCTCACGAAATGAACGAGGCGAAGCTGAGAGGAGGGGGAGTGGCTTCGTCAATGGCTCAACGATCGTGGGATCTACCCGTGGCTGCCCGGTCGTTCCACCTGTTTGTGGTTCCATGCTGTCTTCAGTCATAAACTCCCCCCAGTCAATGCCTGCGCTCGGCGGTTTTCTCTGGATTGAGTTTGCCAACATTCCAGAACGGCTTCTGCGGCGTCACGAGCGGCGTGGGGCCGTGCGATAGCCCGTGCATTCTCGCGAAGGCGGCGGCAATCTTCAGGGCTTGCGAGAAGGTTATTCAGAATCGCTGAGATGTCTTCAGTGCGGCGCGCCCAGCGGCCCACTTGCCATTGTTCGATACAATCGCAGAGGCGACGCTCGTTGCCGGGTAGAGGGTCAAAGGCCACCAGCGGCAGTCCCGCATTGATGGCTTCGTTTACGGTGGAAGCTCCAGGCTTGCTGAGCATCAAATCTGCTGCCGCCATCCATTCATGGATGTTGTTTACCCAGCCGTACACGCTGGAATGAGGCTGGGCTTGGCAATGGCGCTCCAACTCCCTTGCCAATCGCGCGTTCCTGCCCGAGATGAAAACCGTTTGGGGAGGAGGTTGGACCTTCTGGAGTTGAGGGAGAATCTTGGTGGGGTCTCCAAAGCCCGCACCGCCGAAGAGGACCAAAAGCACGGGCAGATCGTCGCGGAGTCCAAGCTTGTGGCGCGCGGCTTGACGGCTGGGAAGGGTGGCATAGACCGGATCGACGGGCACACCGGTCGTGTGAACCTTCGAGGCCGGCGCACCCGCTGCGGAGAGCTGACCGGCCGCGTCCCCGGGTGGGATGATGAACACGTCCACCTCCGGCTGGACCCAGGCGCGATCGACGTCCAAACCGCAGGAAGCCGCCAGGAAAAAGTCCATCCTGTAATGGCGCTTCATCAGGACGGCCAGTTCGCATATGCCAACCTCCGTGGCGATGACGATGTCGGGTCTTTGCTTGCGCAGAAAGCGGCAAAGGGGCTGTGCGCCGCAGCGATAGAGCCAGCGCGGTCCGGTTGTTCGCGACTTGTGCTGGACAGCCTCGATCCAGCCCCACAACTTAGGAAAGCATTTCAGCAGAATCAGGTAGGAATTGTAGTAAGCACGAAGCCAGGGGGCGCACAGGCTCAGCGCGTCCACCACCTCGGTCCGCGCATCCGGAGCCACGGCGGCGAATGCAGCTTGCAGAGCCTGGCCCGTGCGCGTGTGCGAGGCACCGTGGGAGACGGTTAGAATCAGGATATGCGCGGCCGCAGCCGGCGAGGTCGTTTGGGTTTCGCGAGCGTTGAATCCCTCTGTTTGCAAGAACTTCTCCTTTTCGAACCGACCGTAGGCCGCCCGGCGATGTCGGGCAGTTCAATGCAGAGAGACCGATCCGGACTGGCCCGTGGGCGGCCGCTTGGTCAGGGCGATCAGGGGAATCAGAGTGAGAACTAGCACCCCCAGATATTGAAAGACCCGAACCAGCGCCACCATGGTGGCTTCGCGCTGCACCAGACCGAACAGGGCTGCATATGCTTGCTGGTCGGCCAACACGGGGCCGGAACCCGCAAACACACCCCGCAATTCGCCGAACAGTCTCTGCGCTGAGGGAGAGTAGGGCGTAATGTTGCCGACCAGCAAGTTGGTGTGCTCCTGCCCCATGCGGGTCAACATGGTGCCCACTAACGAAATGCCCACCCCCCCGCCGATGTTCCGCATCATGTTGAACAAACTGGTAGCGTTCCCCATCCTTTCTTTGGGGATGAAAGCCATGGTCAAAACCGTGAGCGGCACAAACAATAGCCCAAGCGAAAGACCTTGAATGAACTGCGGCCAGAATACATCCCAGAAACCGACCTCTAAGTTGAAGCCCATCAACCGATAGAACGAGAACGCGAATCCCAGTACTCCGCACACGAACACCTTGCGAGGATCAAACCTGGTTACCAGGAAGGAGGCTATGGGCATGGCGAGAGCCGCTCCTATCCCCATGGCCACCATGGCTACGCCCGCTTGTACCGACGGATAACCCATCAGCGTCTGGAGCCATATCGAGATGGTGACTTGACTGCCATACATCACGAAGCCCTGGACTGCCATCACTATGGTGCCGGCGGCAAAGGGCGCCTGTCCGAACACGCGCAGGTCGGCAACCGGATCTCGCGTATTTAATTCGCATGCCACCCAGGCCAGGAGCCCCACCACAAAGGCCACAGCCAAGACCACGATGAATCTGGAATCAAACCAATCCTCTTCCTGCCCCTTGTCCAACATGATCTGGAGCGCGGCCACCCAAATAACCAGGGTCGCCAGCCCCCAGGAATCGATGGGTGCTGAGGAACGCCGGATATACGGTGGGTCTTTCAGGAACGATTTGATCATGATCACAGAAATCAAACCAACCGGCAGGTTGATGTAAAAGACCCAACGCCAGGAGAAGTTGTCAGTCAGCCAGCCGCCCAGAACCGGTCCGAGCACAGGCGCTACAATGGCCGCCATCGCCCAGATCGCCATGGCTTTGCCGTGTTCTTTGGGAGGAAACGCCTCCAGCATCACGGCCTGCGACATCGGTTGCAGTGAACCGCCACAAGCGCCCTGAATGACGCGAAAGGTCACGAGCAGGCCCAGGGTGGGCGCAAGGCCGCAAAGCAGTGAGGCGAGGGTAAAACCTGCGGTCGAAATCAGAAGCAGGTTCTTCCGACCAAACTGATTGGCCAGCCATCCCGAAATCGGAATGACAATACCGTTGGCCACCAGATACGAAGTGAGCGCCCAAGTAGCTTCGTTGGGTGTCGCCGAGAGGCTCCCAGCAATGTGCGTCAAGGAGACGTTGACGACGGTGCCGTCTAGAATTTCCATAAAGGTCGCGAGCATGACGGCGGCGCTAACGAGCCACGGACCCTCAACAAGGCTTGCTTCTCGACTGGTTATCGCCGACTGTCTGTCCTGTTGACTTTGTGAAAGAACGGTCATCGGCTGACCCCCTCGGCTGGAATCCCAAGGTGGTCACAGACTGCGCGAGCAAACGGGGAGGTGCATACGAGACGCCGATGCGCCTGCCAGAGGGCGAGGAGGGCCTGCTCGCCGGCGTGGTCCGCACAAGTGATACCGCCGAGATCAATCTCGACTTCCCCTTCAGGACAGCACTGGGCGATGGCCTTCGGCAGACAATCTGCCCATTCCCCGACAAGTTGTCCGGTTAGAACAACCCTGGTTTGATCGCGCAAATAGAGAACCGTCGTTCGCAGCACAACCAGAACGAATGCATCTTATATTCCGGCAGGTCCTTGGACTTAACTTACTGTAAATAGGATACTTAGTTGTATTCACCGGGTGTTGTGGGACACACCAAGTGCCCGGACAATGGCAGGCTGCCCAATGGAGGGCAGTGGCTAGGACAATTTGGATGAATCAGACGGTTTAATGTTCAGGAGGCGCATGCGAGACTGGAGTGTGGTGCGTTTGAGACCAAGCAATGCTGCCGCCCCTCCCGGACCACTCACGCGCCCTTTCGTTTTCCTCAGGGCTTCCAGGATCGCCTCGCGTTCAACTTCCCGCAGGTTGAGGGTTCTCTTTGTATGCGTCGAATTCTGATCCGTGCGCGGGGACGGCAGTTCCTCCAGAGGCACTTCGAGGCATTCTCCGCGAGTCAGAATCACCGCCCGCTCGATGAAGTTCTGCAATTCCCGGATATTGCCCGGCCAGGTCCATGCGGTCATCCCCTCCATCGCCCGCGTCGGGATCTCCCTGATCCTTTTCTTCATGCGGCGCGCGTATCGACCCGCAAAGTATTCGACAAGAGAGGGGATGTCTTCCCGTCTTTGGCGCAGCGGGGGCAAATGGATCGGGAACACCGCGAGCCGGTAATACAGGTCTTCACGGAACTCCCGGTTCGCGACCATCTGGGAGAGGTCACGATTCGTGGCGGCAATCAGACGCACATCGACCTTTAGGGTGCGAGTGCTTCCCAACCGCTCGAATTCCTTTTCTTGCAGTACCCGCAAAAGCTTGGGCTGAAGGTCGAGGGTGATATCTCCAACCTCGTCGAGAAAGAGGCTGCCGTGGTTGGCCAACTCGAAGCGCCCGGATTTGGTCGCCACCGCGCCGGTAAATGCTCCCCGTTCATGTCCGAAGAGCTCACTCTCCATGAGTCCTGAGGGGACTGCCGCGCAATTCAACTTCACAAACGTGCGGCCGCGCCGCGAACTCCGGTTGTGAATCAACCTCGCGATGAGCTCTTTCCCGGTTCCCGTTTCGCCCGTCAGCAGGACGGTGGCGTCAGTCTCGGCGACAACCTCCGCCTTGCTCAGGGTCTCACGCAAGGCAGCGCTCTTGCCGACGATGTCTTCAAGGTTTTGATCGTAGCGGATCTCGTCTTCCAGGTAGGTTTTCTCGGTGTTCAGTTGATTCCGCGCCTCCGCAACTTTCTCGTAGGCCAGGGCATTCTCAATCGCCAACGCCACCTGGTTGCCAACTTGTAAAAGCAAACCCAGCTCCTCCTGCGCGAACGCGGATTCGCCCGTGCTTCCGAGTGTCAACATGCCGAGCGGCTTGGAGGCTAAGACCAAGGGAATGGTGACCACGGAATGGATGTTTTCCGCCTGCGCCGGCGAAGCGAACTTGGGAGGCAGTTGCGCGATCTCCTCGCGGTTTATGAGGCGGGGTGAGCGAGACCGAACCTCCTCAACCTCGGCAGGTGTCAAATCCAATGATTGTATTTTCTCTATGAACCCACGATTGCTGGGGAAATCCATACCCACGCAACGTAGCCGTGGCGAGCCCTCTTCAAACAACCACAGGCCTGTGTACTCGTGGTGGAAGCAATCCCGCAAGGCGGACGATACGGCCTGAAAAAGATCCCCGAGCTCCAAATGAGAGATGACATGGTTGTTAACTTCCAGCAACAGCCGCAGCCGGTCGCGCTCACGGAGCAAGAGTTGCTGATAGGAACAGGCATCCTCAAAATTCAGGGCATTCTCCACGGCCACCGCAACATGGGCGGCAACCGTTGACATGAGCTTCAAATCTTCTTCGCCATAATCCTTCTGATGGGTGGTCCCAAAGACCAGTACGCCGAGCCGCCGTCGTGGAGACGTTAGAGGAAGGAGGCACAGCGACCGAACCCCGTAAGGGCGCGCGGGTTCGACGAGATCGGCAAAGTTGGCCTCTTTTTCGGTATCGTTAATGATGATCGGCTTTTGGTCTTCGAGGATAACCCTCACCGAGGACTCTGATTCAGGGATTTCGGTTCCAACTTGTGACTTGGGCGACACGCTGCCTTCGAGTGCGTGCAGACGAAACACGTGACGCTGGGCATCGTGGAGAACCACCCCGAGGAACTCAAATCTCACTACAGAAGGAAGAAACCGGGCGAGGTTTTCTAGCACTCCGTTTAAGTCCGCCTGCGACGCGATAATGTCAGAGGCCCGCCGCAGCGCCTCATAACGAGTCTCCTGGCTTACTTCTCCGAGGTCACTTTTCAATTCCAAATGGCTCTCCTGTGATTGCCATAGGTTCCCTTACTCTATCACACGCATTGCGTGCGACTCCAAGAAGCGAAGGCGCGGAGCGTACACTTCGCCAACAAGACCGCGACCTGCGCTTACCAACAACTTGATTGCAGCAGGCGACAGCCGGCGCAGGTTTGACCATGGCCAGGAGCGCCAACCCAGCGGTGGCCTGGGCGCGCGCCCTCCGGCCCTACAGGGTCGGGAGCTCCGTGTCTACAAGGTGAATCGTTGAGTTGAGACGGGAGGTCGATCGGAGTAGAGTTATGGTGGGAATGAACTGACATGGAGTTACTATCTTCTTGCTCTCCGTCGCTTGGCCGCCGCTCTTCCTTCTTCGTCGCGGAATCGGGTTTCCTCAACCGCAAGACAAGAGGTCGTAGGAAGGCGGCGCGGCGCCGCTGTTTGCGCCTTTTCGTGCTCTTTTGTGCGGCGATGTTTTTCCACTCGGCGGGCGGGGTCGCCCAAAAGCCCTCAGACCCGCGTGAACTGCTCGACCAGCTCAACAACGCCTCGGTTGATCCGACGCAAATCTATGCCTTGCGCGGCGCGCGCATTACGCGCGCTGGGGTTAATTTTTACTTTAGCCGTGGTTTCATTGCCTTCCTGACCAAGACGCAGGGTGAAATCACCGGGGCAATATTCTCCGGACAGGGGGAGGTCTTGCTCGTTCCGCCCGACCGCGTTGAGAAGCAGAGCCTGGCGCTGTTCACCGGATCGCCGGTTTTGGAGGAGCAGTTCACGGCAGCCTATTTGCGCTTTACAGATAATACGGCGCAGGAACTGCTGGCGGTGGCTCGCCGCCCCGACCCCGAAGCCCCCGAGCAGCCACCCAACTTTGCTTCGCTTTGGAACGTTGCGTTGCGCAGCCTCAACACGGTCAGTTCGGCGCGCATTCTTGCGGATTTTTTGGGAGACCACCGGTATCCCTTCTTCCGCGCGCGCATCGATGCGGCCACCCGTCCGGCATTTGACGTGATCGTTGACGAACGCCGCCCGGAAGCCGTAGCCGTAGTGGCGGTGGGAAGGGCAGGCGAGGGTTTGTATACCGATTTCTGGTGCTCTTTCCCCAGTACGACCTCCAAGGGACATTACGCTGAGCTGTTGAAGCAACCGGCGCGAGTAATTTCCTACCAGATCCAAACTCGCATTCAGGCCGACCACAGCCTGGAGGGCCGCGCCGACCTGTTGCTGGAATCCCTTTCTAGCTCCGACCGGGTGCTGGTGCTTCAGCTCTCGCGATGGCTGACGGTCTCCAAGGTAGAAGACGAAGGAGGACAAAGCCTGGTGGTCATCCAGTACCCTTCGGGTGAAGCCTCCCAGGCGGGCCCGCGCAGGGACGATTGGATCGAAATCGTGTTGCCCAGGACTTATCCGGCCGGTGAACAATTTCGCCTGGTCTTTACTTATCAGGGCAATGTCATCACGGATGTCGGGAACGGCGTTCTCTACGTTGGGGCCCGCGGGGGTTGGTATCCCAACCTGCTTCTCTTGGAGCCCGCTAGCTACGACCTGACTTTTGATTACCCGCAAGACCTTACGCTGGTCGCCACCGGTGCGCGGATTGAAGAATCTTCCTCAGGCGATTGGAAGCATAGCCATTGGCGGTCAGACGGCGGGTTCCGCGTTGCCGGCTTCAATCTAGGCCCTTACCACACCACCGAGCGGCAGGCGGGGAAGACCCAGGTGGAAGTCTATGCCACGAAGGACGCTGAGGAAGCTCTCGAGAAGCGCCATCAGGAGCGGACGCCGCCGGTCATCGAAACCCTGCAACGGCCAGGGGAAGCGCACGGGTCGGTCCTCATCGTTCCCCAGATGGCCGTTCCCTTGAAGCCCTCGGCTCTGCTCGAGCCTATTGCAGACAACGCCGCCGATGCCATCGAGTATTACGAAAAGCAATTCGGAGCATTCCCTTATCCTCGCGTCGCGATCGCCCAGATTCCCGGCAATTTCGGGCAAGGCTGGCCGGAGTTGGTCTATCTTCCCACGCTGAGCTTCTTGCCGGAGGCCCAACGCTCCGCGATGGGCTTCACCAAAACCGAGGACGACCTGCTTACCCGGAGCACCTTGGCGCACGAGATTGCCCATCAATGGTGGGGAAATCTCGTCGGCTGGAAAACTTACCACGATCAGTGGCTTTCCGAGGGACTGGCCAGCTACGCAGCGGTTATGTGGCTGGCTCAGGAAAAAGACGGCGAGCGAAAATCCCGCCAGTTGCTCAAGATCTTCAAGAGCGACCTGTTGAGCAAGACCGCGACCGGCAACACCATCGAATCCGGCGGCCCCATCTGGCTGGGTGACCGCCTCTCCAATTCCGTCAACCCGGACGGCTACGTCAACATCGTCTACAAGAAAGCCTGCTGGACCCTCCATATGCTGCGTGAACTCATGACCGACGCCCGGGGCTCCGACGAGAGGTTTACGCGGATGCTCCACGACTTCCTGGCCGCTCACCGGGATCAAGAAGTGTCTACTGAAGATTTCGTGCGTGATGCGGAAAAGTACATGACGCGCGCCATGGACATGGAACATGATGGGCGGCTCGATTGGTTTTTCGACGAGTGGGTGTACAGCACCGGAATTCCCACCTATCACCTTACTTCCAAGACCCGGCGGCTGGGGCCGGAAAAATATCTGGTTCAGGGGACTATTGAGCAGTCCGATGTTCCGAGCGATTTTGAAATGCTGGTGCCGGTGGTGGCGCTGACGGCGCGAAACAAAAAAGTCAGACTGGGCCAGGTTGCCGTCGGGGATTCCGGCGGCCACTTCCGCTTTACGACCACTTCAAAGCCTGAGCACGTCATGATCGATGAAGATAACTTACTCGCGGTCGTTCATTGAGAGGGTACAGGGGAATCGAAAAGCCTGGAGGGTAAGGCTGGAGTGACGAGTTATGAGTTCTGAGTTATGAAACAACGGGTCGGAAAGGGCCTGTAACTCATAACTCAAAACTCATAACTCGCAATTCACCATTCAAAATTCACTATTCAGAATTCACCCCGGCGGCCATCGGAAGACGCGCCCGCCCAAGACGTGGACATGCAGGTGAAGGACCGACTGGCCGGCCCACGTCCCGTTATTGATGACGGCCCGGTAGCCCTTCGAATCCAGCCCTCGCTCGCGCGCCAGCCGCGCTGCGAGTGTGAACAAGTGGCCTAACAGGGATTCGTCCTCCTCCGTTGCCTCCTGGAGTGAGGGCAGATGCTTGCGGGGAAGAACGAGTAGGTGCACCGGGGCCTGAGGGTGGATGTCCTGGATCGCCACGGCCCGTTCGTCCTCGTAGAGGATCTTGGCCGGAGCGCGGCGGTCAATGATCTTGCAGAAGAGGCAATCTTGCATTAATTCAACCTGATCACAAAAGTCTCGGACGCCAGGTTGGCCTGGCGGAGCCTCCCCGCCAATTGCTGCGCGCCGTCTTCGGAGCTTTCACGGCCCACCCGCACCCGATAAAAGACGGCGTCGCCGCGATCGAAAGTCACGACGGTAACGGGCGTGAACCGTGCTTCGATCTGCGCTCTCAGCCGCTCGGCGTTCCGCCGGTCCTGGAACGCTCCCACCTGAACACCAAAGATCCCCGGCTCCCCTGCTGATGATCCCTGGCCGAGGATTTCCAGCCTGACGCGAGCGATCGAAGGCATGTGCATGGCCTGGGCCGCCGAGTACGAAAGATCGATAATCCGGCCTGCCACGAACGGCCCACGATCGTTGATTCGAACCAGCACGTCCTTGCCGTTTTCCAGGTCGTGCACACGGACCTGGGTCCCGAAGGGGAGCGTCCGGTGGGCCGCCGTGATGTCGTACATGTTGTAGATCTCGCCGCTGGCGGTGGGCCGTCCGTGGTAGGGATGCCCGTACCAGGACGCAATGCCTTCTTCGCCTTGAATAATAGGTGCACTGGCTGCGGTCGCGCGCGGCGGCCGGCTTGCAGCTTGAGGCGCACGGTGGCGGTGGAGACACCCGGTGGAGAGAGCCAGCAGGCTAAGGACGACACTAACTCGCCCGTCCCACAATCGCAGGAAGAGTCCTTCGCGGTGCGATCTTGATCGGAAGTGCCTAGGCACGAGTTCGGCGCCGAACCGGTTTCAGTTTATCCGCCAATTCCGCCAGACGTTCCGAAGTCTTGCGCAATAGCTTGGCCATGTCCCGGCGCGTGGCGGGCTCCAGGTCATTGTCGACGTACTTGAGCAGCTTCGCCACTTCCTGGTCCAGGGTTCGGCCTGCATCCTCGAATTTCATAGCACCCTCCCCCATCGAACGCCATTATTGTAGCGGAATCTGCAACCTCGAATCCGAAATTTCAGAGGGGGCTGAGGAATGGGCTGCTATAATGATCCTTCGCGCCTAACAGGGTGAACAAAAAGGGATGGAAATACCTCCCAGGATCTGGTTCCAGCTCCGCAGGCTGAAGAAGATGTTCGAGTCGGCGTGGGGACCAAAGGGGCAGTCGTACGACACGTCGCACCGCATGTGCCCGCACTGTCGCGCGCTGATTGAGCGGGGCGCGTCGGTTTGCCCGTTATGCGGCGGAGGCCTCCGGGGCGCCCGCGCGCGAACCTCGACCAGCGGGCCCGAACGAGTGTTAGGCGTCATTCCCATTCCCACCACCGCGACGTCCGTCATTATCGGAGCCAACCTCGTACTCTACGCCCTTTCCTGGTACCTGACCGCGCAGGGGGGCGCGGCGTCCGGTATGGGCGGGATCAGCGGCGAGGTCTTGTACCGTCTGGGCGCCAAGTCTGGTCTGGCGATCCGTTTAGGCCACCAGTGGTGGCGACTGGTAACCGCGATCTTCCTGCACGCCGGACTTCTCCACATCGGGATGAACCTTTGGTGCCTTTTCGACCTCGGGCCGCAGGTTGAATCCCTTTTCACGACGCCGAAGTTCGTGGTCCTCTATCTGTTTACGGGAGTTTTTGGCTTCGTCCTGAGTACTTGGTGGAGCATGGGGCTTTCCGTGGGTGCCTCGGGTTCGGTCATGGGGCTGATTGGCATCCTGATCGGGGCCAGCTTTCACCACGGGAGCCTGGGGAAGGACTATCGTGGAATGCTTTGGCGATGGGTGCTCTACATCTTCATTTTCGGCTTGTTTTTTGCGGTGGATAACGCCGCGCATATTGGCGGCCTTGCTTCAGGCTTGGTGCTGGGATACTTCGTGCCCCAAGGTGAAGAGGAAACGCGCGTGGGCGAAAATCTGTGGAACATCCTGGCCGTCCTGGCGGTGATCATCATGGCAGGCGCTTTTGCCCTGATGGCGTTGCAGTTGAATTCTCCACTCCAATAAACGGAACAGGGAATACCACACGCTTTGACCTTTAGTTCTTACTGTGCCGGCAGGTGTTGCCCGCCGCGTCCAAACATTGGACCTGTGAGGATTGCCTTTGACACGCCGGCAGATCCGGGCATGCCGGCGAAAAACCCTGGGTTCACTCAGGGATTCAAGGTGACGGCAAAGGGCGTCTTCAACGTGAAATCGATTTTGGTTTCAGGGGGTATCTTAACTTGCTCCCCCTTCGTAGCTGCGGTGGCAGCGCCCCCGCCCGCCGCGCCAACTCCCGCCCCGATGGCTGCGCCCTTTCCGCCTCCGGCGATGGCGCCAATCAGCGCACCCAGGGCGCTCGCTCCGCCGATGGTTCCTGCGGTCCGCTTCCCGCGCGACGCTCCTTGCTTGCTGTAATAACCAGTCTCGACAACATATGTCGTGCCATTTGCACTGATGGAAACCAGTTCCAATTTAACTTCGGACTGGCCTTGAACGCGACCCGCACTGGTATCCTTGACCAGACGGACGCGCGCGTCCGCCCCGCGCTGAATGAGAACCTGGTCGCCCACCACCACGGGGACCTCCAGGCTGGCTTGGAATTCTTCGCCGGCGCGGTTGGTGGCCGAGTCGATGCCGTCAATCGTGCGCACGGTAATGACTGTTCCCGCGGGCACTGTTACCTGAACCGGAGGAGGGGGTGGGGGAGGCAGAGGGGGAGGGGCCGGCGCAGCCTGCGCCACTTGGCTGTCAGCGGGCGTGGGTGCAGCCGCTGCGGGCTGGGGCGCGGGCTCGGGAGCCGGAGGCTCGACTGCCGATGAAGATTCAGCTCTGGAGGATGCCTTCACATGCCGCGCCTCCCTCGACTTGCGTATTCGTTCGGGTTTTAATGCTGCTCGCGCCTCGGTCGCGGGCGCCCGAGTGGCAAGCGCTCCCGACACCGTGAGCTGGTTGTCCACTTGCGCCACGCCCGCCGTTCCGCGCGCCAGGCCCTCCACGGCCAGCTTTTCCATATCGGAAGCGACGGCCCCGGTGAGCGTGACCACGCCCTTCAGCGAGTCCACATGAATGTCACGCGTCTTTAGCGTCGCGTCCTGGAACAACTTCGCCTGAATGCTGTCCTTAATGGCCGAATCATCAGGGCCTGCGGTCTTGTTGCTCGAGCTGCACGCCGCAAGAAGCAGCGCCGCAGCAACCACCGGTATCCACAACAGCCTGGTCTTCACTGTCACTGTCTCCGTTTCCTGAAAGGGGAACTCAGTGTTCCTCCAGCCCTTGGTCGAGAGAGGGACCCTTTCAAGCCTGTTCACAAGATAACCTTTCGGTTAGACGATGATGCGCGGGTGGGGGTTGCATTCGCGCTGTTTATCGTAGGCAGAAACAAACGGCCGCTCATGCCTCGGTGGTGGCGGGATCGATCAGCCTTTTCACTTTCAACTGTCGACTGTGGACTGTTGTTCCTGCTCGTCACTCGTCACTCATCACTGTTTTATCGTAGCTGGCCGCGGACGGGTGATGAGTCTTCTCGTAAGCAGTGATACGGTCCTGAAAGCGCAGGGACAGGCCGATGTCGTCCCAACCTTTCATCAGGCACTCGCGGCGGAAGGGATCGATCTGGAAGGAGAATTTAAGCCCCGAATCGTCGGTGACGGTCTGGTTTTCCAGGTCAACCGTCAGGCGGTAGCCGGCGTTGTTCTGCGTGCGCCGGAAAAGCGCGTCCACGTCAGCGCCCGGAAGAGTGACGGGGAGCAGGCCGTTCTTGAAACAATTGTTATAGAAAATGTCGGCATAACTGGGAGCGATGAGGGCACGAAAACCGTACTGGAGAATTGCCCAGGGAGCGTGCTCGCGGCTCGACCCGCACCCAAAATTCGCCCGCGCCAAGAGCACTGAGGCGTTCTGATAACGCGGCTGGTTCAGCACGAAGTCAGGATTGGGCTTCTCGCCCTCCAGATACCGCCAGTCGTAGAACAGCACCCGTCCGTAGCCATCCCGCGTGACCCATTTGAGGAATTGCTTGGGAACCATCTGGTCGGTATCCACGTTGACCCGGTCGAGCGGGGCCACGAGGCCGGTATGTATGATGAAGGATTGCATATATAATTCCTCGCCTACCAGCGAGCCGAAAAAGGCGTAGCGGCGGCTTTATGCCGCCACTCCATCGGTGGGGTTATGGCGACGTAAAGTCGCCGCTACCTTCTTGAGACTTCGTAGCGCCCCGCTTCATCGGAGCACCTGCCGGTCATGCAAAGGCGTGACCGGTGCTACTCAGAGTCCACGCCCCATTCGCGGACGTCCACAAAATGCCCGGCGATCGCGCTGGCAGCGGCCATCATGGGGCTGACCAGGTGGGTCCTCCCGCCTTTGCCCTGGCGCCCCTCGAAGTTGCGGTTAGAGGTGCTGGCGCAACGCTCGCCGCTGGGCAGGACATCCGCATTCATGCCGATGCACATGCTGCACCCGGCGTCCCGCCACTCGAACCCTGCTTCGCGGAAGATCTTGTCCAGGCCTTCTTTTTCCGCCTGGGCCTTGATGCGCATCGAGCCGGGCACCACCAGCGCGCCCTTCAGCGACTTCGCCACTTTCTTTCCCGCCGCCACGCCCGCCGCCAGCCGCAAGTCTTCGAGTCGCGAGTTGGTGCATGAGCCGATGAAGACCCGGTCGAGGGGGATATCGACGATGCGCGTCCCGGGCTCGAGCCCCATGTACTCGAGTGCGCGCTGGGCGGCCTCGCGGTCCCCGGCGTCGGAAAAGGAATTCGGATCGGGAACGCGCCCGGTAACGTCCGTAACCATTCCCGGGTTTGTCCCCCAGGTTACCTGGGGCGGAATCTTCGCGGCGTCCATTTCCACGAAGCGATCGAAGCCCGCGCCCGGGTCGCTGGCGATGGACTTCCAACGTTCAACCGCAACCTGGAAGTCCTTGTCGCGCGGGACGAAGGGGCGGCCCTCCATATAGGCAAAGGTGGTGTCGTCGGGTGCCACCATGCCCGCGCGCGCGCCGCCTTCGATGGTCATGTTGCAAACCGTCATCCGCCCTTCCATGGAAAGCCCGCGGATGGCTTCGCCGGCGTACTCGATCACCTGGCCGCTCCCGCCCGCAATCCCGATCTTGCCGATGATGGCAAGAATGATGTCCTTGGCGGCGACCCCCGGCGCGCGGCGCCCGCCTACGCGGGCGAGCAGGGTCTTCGACTTGAACTGCGACAGGCATTGGGTGGCCAGCACGTGCTCGACTTCGCTGGTGCCGATGCCGAAGGCCAGCGCGCCGAAGGCGCCGTGGGTGGCGGTGTGACTGTCTCCGCAGACGATGGTGAGGCCCGGCTGAGTGATCCCCAACTCCGGCCCGATCACGTGCACGATGCCCTGGTTCGGGCTCTGCATGTCGAAAAGCAGGACGCCGGTTTCCTGGCAGTTCTTCGCCAGCGCTTCGATTTGCGTTGCCGCCACCGTATCCAGCAGGGGCAGATGGCGGTCTCGGGTCGGGACCGAGTGGTCCATGACCGCAAACGTCAGGTCAGGCCGGCGCACCTTGCGGCCCGTCATTTTCAGCCCCGAAAAGGCCTGCGGGGAAGTGCCCTCGTGGATGAGGTGGCGGTCGATATAGATCAGCGCCGGCTGGCCGGGCTCTTCGGCCACCAAGTGCGCTTCCCAGATTTTTTCGTACATCGTGCGTGGCGGCATCGTTGATAAACCGAGCGAAGGCTGTGATCTCGCCCTGCGGGGGAATTATACGTCAGGTCATCGCTCGCGGCAAATTCAACGGCTCCGTACCGCTCCCGTCTCGGGCAAGGCGTGCGGTGAGGCGCTCGTCTCCGCCTCGCGGAGGGGTCGCCGTTGCCAATGGAGTGCGGACGAATCTGTCCAATCTGCGTCATCTGTGGATTCCGTTCGCCCTGGCGCGATCGAACGAAATGAATGAACAGGCGCGATTTATGCGTGCCGGAAGGACATCTCTGGTTCAAAAGATTGTGGCTACCGGTAGCCACAATCTGAAGTTGGGGTCTTGACAAAGAGGATATTAAGGTGTAGCTTAGATGATGGGTACATTCAGAAGGGCCTTGAGAGGAGGCCCGCCGAGGCTGTTCCTCCGACCACCGTCGAGGGCGAGGGCCGTCCGGCGCGCAATCGGGTCTTGTCGCCTCGGGAAGACGGAAATGCGAAATTGTCCAACGAGCGAAGGGGCGTTGAAGGTCGCGGAGACGCAGACGACCGCTGACCGGAAGGACGCCCGGTTCCTCGTGGTCGCTGGCCGGCTGCAAACCATGGTGCTGGATGGAGGGGGAGCAAGACCGGATCCGCCTCCTGCGGGCATTGCCGCCAGGCGACTCGGCATCGAGTCAGGTAGACAATTTGCCTCTCGCCGCACGACTTAATGTCATGAAGTCGATGCACAAAAAAACGCCTAAGCCGTTAGCTGATTGAAAACAAATCACCTGACGGCTTAGCCAGCGTGACTTATTGTCTTGCGAGACTGGCCCCCCTCCCCCCTGTCTGCTCTGCTTTTGCTTCCGCCTGTGCCGAGTTAGGATATGACTATGGAACATCCTCGGAGCGAAAACTCGACTGTCCCCGTGCGCGCCACGCGACGCAACCTTCTGAAGGGCGTGCTGGGCGCTGCCGGGGCGCTGGCGGGCGCCTTGGCCGGAAATTTGACACGCCCGCGAGTGATAACCGCGGCCCCCTCTGGTCCGAGCGGCGCTCGGCCCAATCCGACGCCCACGCGAGGAGGAACGGCTGTTATGCCGCGAAGGTTCTTGAAGTGGCAAACTCATCCCGTCTCAAAGATTCCCAACGGCTACCAACTCGCGCTGGCGGATATCAACGGCGACGGAAGGCTGGACATCGCGGCCTTGAGCTCTGAGGAGAGTCGCGTGGAGTGGTATGAGAATCCCACCTGGAAGCCTCACCCCATCACGACCGAAACTCGCCGAAACATCAGCTTGGCGCCTCTTTTCCGCCAGGGTTATCCGGCGCGCGGGATTGCTTTGGCGAGCGACTTCGCGCTGGAAGATAGCACCAGTGGGGGAAGCCTCTGGTGGGCAGAGCCGGCGCCCACCTGGGACGTCAAGTGGTCGCTGCGTTTGTTGAATCGAATCCCCACCTCCCACCGGCTGCGCTGGGCCGACCTGAAAGGCACTGGCAGGCTGGCGCTTGTAGACGCGCCCCTGCTGGGCAATGGCGCCAAGGCTCCGGAGTACGATGTGGGGGCGCCGTTGACCTGGTTCGAAGTTCCGGACTCGCTTCTCCGCGGCCACCTTTCCGCCGCCGACAGGGAGCCAAGCGCCTGGCCCCCGCACCTCATTGACGACTCGCTGCACGTGGTGCATGGAATCCAGATTCTTGATTGGGACGGCGACGGCCGCGACGAAATCCTGACGGCTAGTTTCGAAGGTATCCACCTTTTCCGTGCGCAAGGCTTTGGCGACGACCTCCGCTGGACGAAGACGCATCTGGGTGCCGGTGACCAGCAGTCGCGACCGCGCCGGGGGTCGAGCGAAATCGCAATGGGCAGGATCGGGCGCCAGCGTTTCCTGGCCAGCATCGAACCCTGGCACGGCGACCAGGTGGTGGTCTATCGGGAAGCTCGCGGTCCGTCCGCTGACGGACTATGGCAGCGGCAAGTCATTGACGACAGCTTCCGCGACGGTCACGCGCTCGCCTGCGCTGACCTGGACGGCGACGGCAACGATGAAATCGTAGCCGGATTCCGCGGCCCGGGCACAAGCCTTTGCGTGTTCTACGCCGCGGACTCTTCCGGCTCGAAGTGGGAGCGGCAAACACTCGATACCCAAATGGCTGCTTCTGGCGTGGTGATTGCCGACCTGAACGGCGACGGGCGATTGGACGTGGCGGCCATTGGCGCTTCGACGGGAAATGTGAATTGGTATGAGAACTTAGGGTACAGCTCAGGAAAGTGAACCATGCCCTGCAAGTTTGACTGGATCGCAAGCGGGACCCGCACAGCGGCCTCGCCTTCATAGTGCTCCTTCCACAAGCCGTTCAGTTTTGGGAAACTTGCACCCGCTTCAAGTGGTATGATACGCCCCATTCAGCAGGTAGCCCTTCTGTCTAGGCCAGGAAGTTTGTTGTCGAGCGAGGTGGTGTCACATGCCAACCATAAACGCCGCCAAAGTCGTGCGACGGGTGCGCAAGAAGCTGGAGGTAAGCCAGGAGGGCTTGTCCAGGCTCTTGAATGCCAGCAAAGGCGCCGTCCAACATTGGGAGCGAGGGCGCAACAACCCGGATCTGGCGCGACTGAACGCCCTGCGCCAGCTCTGTCCACCCGGGCCCGAACGGAAGGATCTCGAAGCGCTGATCAAGCAGACCCAAACACGTCTGGCCCCACTGCCCGTCCTCAAAGCGGGCGAACCCATTCGCAAGTCCAACCAGGGGGGGCGAGGCCCCTCTCCCCCTAGCTATCCCAGCGAGAGCTTCATCCTGCTGCGCCGGGAGAACAACAAACTTCAGCGCCAAGTGGCGAAGCTGGAAGCCGCGCTCCAGCGCCGCAACGAACAGGTGCGCATCCTCAAGGAGCTGGCCAGCGAGCAGCAGCGCGAAATGGTAAAACTCCACGCCGCAACTCCAACCCCCCTGCCGGCCAAATCCTCCGCCGGCTCCTCGGGAGCCTGAAATGAGCCAGTGAGCTTTACCAGATAACCTTCAACCCGAATTGGACTTGGCGCGAAGATGTGGACGTACTCGTGATGGTGCCGGCAGTACCTGACAAACCTGTCGGATTCGATGCTGTCGGCGGGGTGAAGACGATCAGGTTCGGAGTGTTGAAGTTGGGATGATTCAAGAGGTTGAAGATCTCGGCGCGGAACTGCACGGTCACCCGCTCCCGAATGGGTGTTGCCTTCAGCACCGAGAAATCCCACGTGGCAAGCCCTGGTCCGATGAAGCTGTCTCTTCCGAGGTTCCCGTAAAACCCCCCGGTAGAGGGCGGCGCGATGAAGGCTTTGGGATCAAACCACTTGCTGGGTGTTCCCAGAATCACCGGCCCCGTGAAGGCCGGATTCACAAAGGGGCGGACGGGATTTCGCGTATCGCCGTTGTTCGACGGGTTGTAGCTGAGTTGCGGCGTGAACGGGAAGCCGGACTGCACCGTAACGATGCTCGAGACCGACCACCCCCTCACCAGTCCGTTGCCCGGACCGCTGAGCTGGTTGGCGTGTGCTGACCCGCGCCCGAACGGCAACTCATAAAGCAGATTGACGACTCCGATATTCCTCACGTCATAGGTCGCGAGCCCTTTGTCCGCGGCCAAATCAAAGGGATTCGAGGCCAGCCCGGGTGCATTGCCCGCCGTCGTCTGATTCAAGGAGTCGCCATCGTCCAGGGCCTTGGACCACGTATAGACCCCGCGCAACAAGACGCCATGACTCAGACGGCGCCTCACATCCAATTGCAAGGCGTGGTAAGAACTGGTGCCGAACGAGAACCAAGTCCACGTATTGGCCAGAGCCGGATTTGCCTTGGGTGTCCCGGCAGGAATGTAATAGGTTCCGGCGGGAACGGGCGCACCCGCGAGCGGCGAGCCCACGGGGAACCCGAGAGCGGGTGAGTTTGTGGAGCTGACCGGCTGGCTTGGATTGAATGTGGGAAAGACTGCCGGACACGGAGACGCCGGACAGATCTCGGGCATCGGCTCGTTGGCGTCGATGCCGATCAGTTCGTGATAGCCGTGCGAACCCACGTAGCCCAAAGAGAGGGACGTGTTCGGAGAGAGCTCGTGCGCGATTCGCAACGACCAGGAAACCAGTGTGGGCGTTTTCATGTCCGGCTGAATACCGCCTGGCACTAATTTGGCGGCTGCCGGCACCGGCGCGGAGGGGTTGATCGGAAGGTGGGATACGGGCAACAAGGCAATGCTGTAGGCAGGATTGAAGGGTGCATTCTGGTCCGCTCGATAACCGAGAGCATCTTGCAGATCGTTGTAAATACCGAACCCGGCTCGGACCACTGTCCTGCTACCGAGCGGGCTCCACGCGAGCCCGACGCGCGGCTGAGGCAGGAACTTGGCGTTGTTCACGGTGAAAACAGAATGGGCAACGCGCGGGCTAGTCGCAATAACCGCATTGGCAAAGGTGTAGTTGGACGCCTTTCCGTGAGCCTCGTTCCACCCCGTCGAAAATTCATCCCGGAAGCCGATCGAAACCGTCAACCTCGGATTGATGCGAACGAGATCCTCTGCATACAGTGCGCCGAATAAGGACCGCCAGTTCATCTCTGTCGGCGCGGGATCAAACAGAAAGCTGTTGACGGTGCCGCTCAGGAACTGCGCCAGACTGGAAAAAGTCGCTTGGCCGTATTGACTGAGGGCAATGATTTCATTCGACTGGAACTGCTGGAACCACGCCCCGAAGCTGAACTGGTGGCGGCTGCGCGTCAGGGTTACCCGGTCCTCATAGGTGAACAGGTTCCGGGCGACGTGCAGGTTACTTCCGTTATTGCTGCCGGCTAGGCCGACGGAGGCTTGGGGATTGGATGCCGCGCTGCCGCCCACGACCACCGCTCCCACCAGGCGCCCGGTCAAGAATCCCGGGACGGTGGCCGCCGGAGTTCCGGGCGTCGGCTCGCCAGTGAAGAAGTAGCCCGCGCGCGAGTACCCCAATCGCGCGGTGTTCAGCCACCCGGCAGAGATGACATGCGTTTCCTCGGCGCTCAACACTTGCTCGCGCAGTGTGAGGATGTCGGTGCTGTAGGGATCAAGCGGCGTCGCGGTCAGGTCGCCCCCGTCATCGATCGTGTAAACCGCTGCCAGGGAATCCTTCTGAGAGAAGGTGTGATCGAGGCGCGCCGTTCCGAAATCTTCTCGGATCGTTTGATAGGCGCTTCCGAAGACCTCCGCGATGCCGTTGAAATCGGGAGCGCCAGGAGTCGGCGTGGGCCACAGATTCAGGAGCGGCTGGACGCTGGGCACGGCGGCCGCTCGAGAGGCCGCATCGGGGACGAAGGCCGCAGACGTTTGGTGAAGGCGTTGGCGAAAGCCTTCGTAGTTCGCGAAGACGAACGTACTATCCTTGCGAATTGGCCCGCCGAGAGAAGTGCCAAACTGGCTCCGTTGAAAGGGAGGCGCAGGGCCCTGGTCGAAGAAGTTGCGAGCATCAAGATCATGGTTGCGCAAGAATTCGTATCCTGCGCCATGCCAGTTGTTGCTTCCCGACTGGGTCAGCATGACCACCTGGGCCCCGGGCCGTTTCCCGAACTCGGCGCCGTACGAATCGCGCAGCACGTCGAATTCCCGTACAGCGTCAACGCCGAGCAGCATTCCGCTCGCTCCGCCCGGTTGCATGTTGTTCTCGGCGGCTCCTGTGTACTCCACTCCGTTCAGCAAAAAGAGATTTTGCTGAGGCCGATTGCCTGAAACGGCGAAGTTGTTTGCGGTCGTTGAGTTCGAGATTCCAGTGCCGCCGGTCTTCTGCGAGGTGAAGTTGACGATGCCCGGGTTCAACGTGAGGAGCAAATCAAAGCTGCGCCCATTGAGTGGAAGGTCTCTCACCTCCTGCTCGCCCACAAGGCCTGAGACATCGGAGGTTGTCACGGAGACGAGCGGAGCGTCGGCATTCACCCTGATCTGTTCGTGCAAGCTGCCCAGGCGCAAATCGAAATCGACGACGGCCTCCTGCCCGACGACCAACCGGATACCATTGCGGATTTTCTCCTGGAAGCCGTCCTTCGTCACCCGCACTTCGTATCGCCCAATGGGAAGAGACAAGACCAGATATTGTCCTGTGCCTTCCGAAATGGCCGTGCGGACAACACCCGTCTCAATGTTCGTTACCGCCACCGCCGCGCCCGGAACGGCGGCGCCGGAGGGATCCACGATCCTTCCCGACAGGCTCGCGGATACCTGTGCGAAGGCCGTAGTCGCAACTAGCATTGTGCTCAACAGGCATGCGGGGAGCGAGCGGGCGAGCCGCGCACACTCCGTGGACATCATTGAAATCTCCCTCCGATTCAATTAGAAGCCAGCCCCTGCAACATTCACCCGCGGTGTCTGTCCGGACGACTCAGGCTTTTTAATACGATTCAGTGTCAAAAGTCAAGACGCTTTGATGCGGTCCTGGTGGGGCGAGTGAATCAACCCGCCTCGAAATGCCGTATCGTCGCGCAGTCCTTTACATATCTCGGCGCGATCGAGGCCGCTTATTTTCAGGTTGGCAGGTTCGAGCATGCTAAAATGAGCCGGCTGGCCTGTAAACGTAATCGTTTTGGCGGATTTGGACTGTTCACAATGGGCAAAACACCCTCCTGGTGAAGTCTCAGGAGGGCCGAGGAATGCCGTGGAACGCGTTTCCCTGAGCGTGGTCATCCCGGTTTTTAACGAGGCTGAGAACGTCCTCCCGCTGATCGCGAAGCTCGACTCGGCGCTGCACGACTGGCCCGGCCAGGCGGAGATTCTCTTCGTGGATGACGGCAGCGCAGACGGCACACTGGAACTCCTCAAACAGGCGCAGCAGAACGATCCCCGCATCCGCATCGCGCATTTTTGCCGGAACCTCGGCCAGACTGCCGCCCTGGCGGCGGGATTTCGTTTGGCGAAGGGGCGCGCGGTGGTCACCCTCGACGGCGACCTGCAAAATGATCCTGCCGAGATCCCCAGGCTGGCGGGGATGCTGGCCGACTGGGATGTGGCTTGCGGGATCCGCGTGCGCAGGCAGGACAGCGCGTGGAAGCGTTTATCTTCGCGCATCGGCAACGGTTTCCGGAACTGGGCGACCGGCGATGACATTGTTGATACGGGTTGCACGCTCAAGGCGTACCGGCGGGAATGCCTGGAGGGGCTGGAGCTTTACCATGGCCTGCACCGCTTCCTGCCTACGCTCCTCAAGATGCGCGGGTATCGCGTGACCCAGGTCCCGGTCGCTCATCACCCGCGCCGGGCCGGAAAGACCAAGTACGGCACCTGGGGCAGGCTGAAGAAAGGCCTGGCGGACGTGTGGGCAGTGCGCTGGATGAAGAAGAACCGGATTGACTACGCCGGACTTCTGGAAGTCATCGAGGCGCCGGGAGGAGCCCGCTCCGCCGCCCGCTCCGCCGAACGGGCTCAGGTCTAGCTGCAACGACTTGAGCGATTGTGTGGTTCAATGAATTAATTCTGGATTTTAGATTTTGGACCCAAGAGGCCGCGCGGCCAGTCTTTCTCTTCAATCCAAAATTGAAAATCCAGAATCCAGAATCCAAAATCGATTGGCCATCCTAACACCTTCACTACTCACGCCGTCGAACAACCAATTTGCCTCCCGGGTTCCGGTTCTTGTTCGGCACGGTTTGATACTTCTCGCGTTGGCCGGCTGCCTGTTTTTCCTCGGCCTGGGAAGGCTCCCGTTGCTGGAGCCCGATGAGGGTCGCAACGCCGAGGTCGCCCGCGAGATGCTGGCCGGGGGCGATTGGATCACCCCCCATTTCAACGCTCTCACCTATCTGGACAAGCCGCCTGTTTACTTTTTTCTGGTGGCCGGGTCTCTTAGGGTTTGGGGTATCAATGAGGCGGCTGCACGCTTTCCCTCCGCTCTCATGGCCCTCGCCACGCTGCTGCTGGTGTGGCTGCTGGGGCGCAGGATGTGGGGTGACTCCGCGGGGCTTCGGGCAGCGGTGGTTTTTGCCACCTGCCCGCTGGCGATTGCCTTCGCGCACCTCGTCATCTTCGACATGCTGCTCGCTTTTCTCATGACCCTGGCCATGCTGACTTTCTGGTTTGCGGAGAGCCAGGGATTTCGAGACGCGCGCCTCGATGCGCTCCTGTTTGCCTCTCTGGGAGTGGCCACGATCACGAAAGGCCCGGTTGGCTTCCTGGTGCCCCTTCTTTCCATCGTGGTTTATGAAGCCTTGCGAGGGAAGATGGGAGACCTGAAGCGGCTGCGTTGGGGACTGGGCACAGCGGTCTTCCTGGCAGCGGTGTTGCCTTGGTTCATTGCCGTCTCCATCCGGAATCCCGATTTTCCCCGCTATGCGCTGTGGCAGGAAAGCCTCCAGAGGTTCGTGACGGGCGCGAAGATGCACCGGCGCGGAGGGTTTCTTTATTATGTGCCAGTGTACTTTGCGGGCTTTTTCCCCTGGAGCCTGTTCCTGCTTTTTGCGGGCTGGAATCGCCTGAAGCGGTGGCGCGAATTGAGGCAGGAAAGCCATCGCGCGGTCCTCTTCCTGCTCGCCTGGGCGATGACCGCGTTGGTGTTCTTTTCGGTTTCGCACTCGCAGCTCCCGGGGTATTTCTTGCCTGCCATCGTCCCCCTCAGTATTCTGATGGCGAAGGCATGGGAGGATCTGACCTCTCAGGAAGGGCGCCCCGGCGCCGCGCCCGATTGGCTGAAGGCGGGCTTTGCCGCCCTGTTGGGATTGGGGCTAGTCATCGCCATCGCATCCCAGCCCTGGGTTCTCGCGGGCGCCAAGGCGGCTTTGGCCAAGAAGCTCCACCCCGCGATATTCGGGGTGCTCGGCCCGTCACTTTTATACTCGGGACTGATCCTGGGGGCACTGGGACTTCTGGGACGCAACGTGGCCTCGCATGCCCGCGGGCGGTCTCTTTCTGTTCTGACCATCGTCCTGCTGGGCCTTACCGTGCCGCTGCTGGTGGTGCGCTGGTGGCCCGTGCTGAAGACTTTCGCCGGGGCACACTCCAGCCGGCGGCTGGCGGAGACGCTTCTCGCCAGCCCGGAAAAGGATTGGCCGATTTACGGTTACTACTATTTCCGGACCAGCTTGCCTTTCTACCTCCGGCGGCCGGTCCGGCTGGTGACTTTCGACAGCAGCGAATTGACGAGTAACTATCTGGTGGCGCGGTTCTGGGAAGTCCAGCGACAGAAGGATTCGCCCGTGTGGAGGGGAGCCAGGATGTCTGCCGGGGCGAACTTAACGTTTGCGGAACTCGACCCGGCGCCCTTGAGCGATCGTCGCCTGCTCGACTTGCTGGAGCTCATTGCCCTCACGGAGGCCTCGCCTCAGGCCCGGCTGATTCTGGTGCGCAACACGCAGGTGGGATCGCTGCCGCAAGCCTTGGGAGACGTCGAGCCGCTCTGGGACGAATGGGATTACTCCCTGTGGGAACTGCTGCCCGCGAAGCCCGCGCCGGGAGCGCCGAAGCCTCACCGGATCATCAGCCCCTTCAGACCCTGAAGATTCCGGATGTAACCTCTATGGGCTTCCATGCGTCACTGCGCGGCGTAAAAGCACCTTGAGCCCTGTGCCCTCTAACCTGTACCCTGTACCCTGTAACCTGTAACCTATTCTTCCTATGTGCGGTATTTGTGGGATCTTCAACCTGCGGCTTGAGCCTGCGGCGCATCGGGACCGCCTGGGCCGGATGTCTGCGCGGCTGATCCACCGCGGGCCGGACAGCGACGGCGCATTCGAGCTCCCCTATCTGGGCCTCGGAATCCGCCGGCTGAGCATCATCGACTTGGAAACCGGCGACCAGCCGCTTTTCAACGAGACGGGCGACGTCGCGCTGGTGTTCAACGGCGAGATTTACAACTACCGCGAGCTTCGCGAGCGGCTGGTCACGCGAGGGCACCGCTTCAAGACGCGTTCCGATGGCGAAGTCATCGCCCACCTTTATGAGGATGCCGGTCCCGATTTCGTTCACGAACTCAACGGGATGTTCGCCATCGCCCTCTGGGACGACCGGCAGAAGCGTTTGGTGCTGGCGCGCGACCGCGCCGGGGAAAAGCCCCTGTTCTACTGGACGGGGGACGACACGCTGGTGTTCGCCTCGGAAATCAAGGCGCTGCTCGAATACCCTGGCATCTCGAGAGCCTTGGACGCTTCGGCGTTGGCCCAGTATTTCTTCTACGGCTACTTTCCCGCCCCGCGCAGCGTTTACGCCGCCATCCGCAAGCTTCCCGCCGCACACCGCATGGTGGTCGAGCACGGTCAAATCCACATCGATGCCTACTGGCGCCCCCAGGCTTTCCTGCGGCCGCCGGGCAGCCCGCGCCTCCAGCCGCGCGAAGTGCCGGCGCTTGCCGACGAACTCTCCGAACGCTTGCGGCAGGCTTCCCAATCCCGCCTGGTCAGCGACGTACCGCTGGGTGTTTTTTTGAGCGGCGGCATTGATTCCTCCAGCATCGTCGCTTTCATGAGCGAGCTGACGCCCGGCAATGTCAACACCTTTTCCATCGCCTTCCCTCAGAAATCCTTCAATGAGGAACCGTACGCCAATCTCGTGGCGCGGCACTTTCGCACCCAACACCACGTGGTGACCGCCGATGACGCCAGCATGCAAAAGGCCCTGCTGACCCTGGCCGACCATCTCGACGAGCCCCTCGCCGACCCGGCGGTGCTCCCGACTTACTTGCTTTCGGGATTCGCGCGCCAGCGCATCAAGGTGGCGCTGAGCGGCGAAGGGAGTGACGAACTCTTCGGGGGCTATCCCACCTACCTCGGCGCGCGCCTGGCGCATTACTACCTGCGACTTCCGCTTTTTCTTCGCCATGGGTTCATTGAACGGTTAGGAACGTTAATGCCCGTTTCTGCCGGGGCGGTGCCCCTGGGATTGTTCCTTCGCCGCTTCCTCAATCACGTCGAGGAAGAGCCTGCCCGGCGCCACCAAATCTGGTTCGGGATGTTCGCCCCGGCGGAACTGGACCAGCTCTTGCGAGTGGAAGGGGGAGGCTCGCAACCCGCCAGCCGGGAAATCTTTGCCCCGCTCGAACGCGTCTTGGAAGGCGCCAAGTTCGACGAAACGATTTCGGAGATGCTTTACCTGGATTTCCGCTTGTACCTCGAGGACAACTTGCTGGTGAAAATCGATCGGGCGAGCATGGCTTGCTCTCTCGAGTTGCGCACCCCTTTCCTGGACCACCGGCTGGTGGAGTTCGCGGCGGGGTTGCCGGGTGACTTGAAAGTGCGGCGCTTTCAGCTCAAGTATCTGCTCAAGAAGGCGGCGGAAAGGTGGCTTCCCCGCTCCATCGTGTACCGCCAAAAGCGTGGTTTCACGGTCCCGGTCGCGGGCTGGCTCCGCAACGAACTGCGTCCTTTGGTGGAGGAAACCCTGGGTGAGGAAAAGCTGAGGCGGCAAGGCTTGTTGAACGCGGCGTTTGTCCGCGGGCTGCTCGCGGAGCACCTGTCCGGCCGCGCGGACCATCGCCGGCCGCTCTGGACGCTCCTCTGCTTTCAGCTCTGGTACGACCGCTGGGGCGGAAGGTGAGATTTTCGAGCGGCGACTCAAGATTGCCGATTCAAGACTGTCGAGTGCCGGTTGCCGATTGTCGATTTCGAAATCTCAAATTTCAATGGTTAGATGGTCGATCCCGATTGACGATTTTGAAATCTCAAATCTCAAATTTGAAATTGGGGTTCGAAAATCCAAAATCCAAAATCCAAAATCAAGAATTCAAAATACGCTCCGCCGGCCAGAAACGCTTTCCGTCCCAAGGAGTGGGCCATCATCCAGCGCCATCGGACTCCCCGCCAGGTCCAGGCCTTTCTTCGCGCTTTGCCTTACAACTGGGAACGCCACGGAGAAACGCTCCGCACCTTTCGCGAGGTGGTCCGGCACGGGAGCGCTCATTGCCTGGAGGGGGCGCTGACGGCCGCGACGATCCTTGAACAGCATGGCTATCCGCCCTTACTGCTGGATCTGGAGTCCCAGGACAACCTCGATCACGTGCTTTTCCTGTTTCGCTGGCGCGGCCGCTGGGGTACGGTGGCGCGCTCGCGCGACGCGGCCTTGCACGGGCGCCGTCCGCTGTTTCGCACCGTCCGCCAACTCGTGATGAGCTATGTGGACCCGTACGTGGATGCCTACGCCCGAATCACCGGCTACGGAATCGCCGACCTGCGAACCCTGGTGAAGGGCGATTGGCGACTCTCGAATCGGAATGTCTGGGAGGTCGAACGAGCGCTCATCAAGATGCCCCATCAGCGCATCAAGACTTCCGACCGGCGATACCGTGCGATGCTGCGCCGCTTCCTGGACTTTCGTAAGAAGTTTCCGCGCCAGCCCTTTACATTTTACGAAAACAAGCACCTTTGGCTGTAAGAAAGCGCGGGGTGCTATTATTACGGACTAACTGATAGGGGTGATTTCATTCCGATGGAGGACGCTATGGCCGAACCAACCCGAGAAGAGCTTTTGGCGCGCATCGAGGAGCTTGAGAAGGAAGCGCGGGGCAAGAAAGCCGGCAGGCTGGAGTTCCGAGTGAGCGAAAAAGGAGCCGTGAGCGTCTACGGGCTCGGGCGATTTCCCACCACTCTGTACGCGGAACAGTGGGAGAAATTGCTGGACGTGGCACAGGAGCTTCGTGCTTTCATCGAACTGGAAAAAGGCAAGGGCGTGCTTAAGCTCAAGAGTCGGCCGGAATGAAGCGCGCAGTGCAGAGTTCGGCTTTCTCGAACTCTGTGGCTCCTCTCTGCGAAGTGCGCGTGCTGGGCTTTGCGTCCTTGCCTTAGGTCCTAAATCCTAAATGCTAAATCCTAAATCCTAAATCCTAAATCCTTTCTCTTTCGCGAGCGCTACAATACGAGTCGGGGTGTCCCATGCGCTTCGAAGAATTCTCCTTCGGAACGATTCGCATCGACGGGACGACTTACGAGCACGACGTGGTAGTGGACCGCGGGGAAATTCTTAAGCGGAAGAAGAAAGCGTCCAAGAGATTTCGCAACGAATACGGACACACGCCGCTTTCCGTTGAGGAAACAATCCCCTGGAAATGCCGGCGGCTGATCGTCGGCACCGGGGCCTACGGCTCCTTGCCGGTCATGAAGGAAGTGAGGCTTGAGGCGGAGCGCCGCAAGATTGAATTACTCGTCCTGCCAACTAAAGACGCCCTCGAGGTCTTGAACAAACAGCCTGAAGAAACCAACGCCATTCTCCATGTGACCTGCTGAAGTCAACGCCAGAGGTCCTTGTAGGCTTGCACGCTGACCAGGATCAACTCTACCCGCCCACAGACAAACGCGAACATCCTAAGCGCTTGCCGCCTCCTGCCTTCTGTGTTCCGCCTACTGCTCAAGAGCCGCAACCAGAAGTGAGGCCTTTCGTGCCAGGAGGAGGGCGCGTTGGAGGTCGCCCTGCTCTAAGGCGCGGTTCGACTGCGCGAAAAACGTGCGGGCATCATCCAGGGTTTTGCGGTCCTCTTGGGAGAACTTGGATTCTTTGATTCTCGACAGCCGTGTTCGCACGTCCTCCTGCAAGGACTGAATCTGCGGGCGCAGGACGGATACCTGCGCTGAACTCTCGCGCGGTTCGAGCGCCGGCACCGCTGCCGGAGGGGGTTCTTGGGGAGTCTCCTCGGCGTCGGAGGGCTCCGTGCTGGTGGGGGGCTCCGTCCTGGTAACGCGTCGGCGCGGGCGTGCCGGCTTCTCGGGAGCGACGTTCGGCGTTGAAACTTGTTCGGGCTGGGCGGGCGGCGCGGGTTCCTCAATCACCAGCGCTTGCGGAGCCGCAGTCGGGGCGGGCGCTGCTGCCGCTGCAGGTGGGGGAGTCGTGTAAACGATGCGCGGCTGCGCCTGCCGCTTCGGGCATCCCCCGATCAGCATCGCTAGCCCGCACATTGGGAATAGCGCTTCGCGTCTCAAGACGCAATGAATTCTATCACTCAATGAGCTTGCTGGCAGCAGATGCACCGGTTATGCTATAGGCATGCGAACAAACTCCCAGACGCTTTCTTTGGCTGAGCTGCGGACGCGACTGCGCCCCTTCTGCGAGAAGCACCGCATCCGCCGGCTGGAGATCTTCGGTTCGGCGGCACGTGGTCAAGCGACTCTCGGGAGTGACGTCGACTTGCTGGCGACTCTCGACGAAAGCGCATCAGTCTCGACTGCGGAGTTGCTCGAAATTGCTGGCGAAGCGGAGGAATTGGTGGGCCAGCCAGTGGACTTCGTACTGCGTTCGTCCCTGGAGAAGTCGCCGAACCGCTTCGCACGTGAACAAATTCTCTCCACAGCGGTCTTAGTCTATGGAAGCTGACCAACTCGGGCGGCTGCGCGACATTCTCCAAGCCGCTCGACTCATTGCGACCTACGTCGAAGGCGTAAGCGAAGCCGAATTCCACGCGGACCCGGAGAAACAAGACGCTGTGATCCGGCGCATCGAGATCATCGGTGAAGCCACCGCCCATCTAAGCGAGAAAACCCGGCACGCCATCCCAGATCTCCCTTTTCGAAAAATGCGCGGCATGCGCAACATCTTAGCCCACGACTACGCCAACCTGGACGCCCACATCGTGTGGGAAGTCGCTACCCTCCACGTGCCACAAATACGCCTCGTATTGGAAAAACTCTTCGCCCAGGAGGGGGAATCCCCGGGCCCTTAAACAGGACGCAAGCGAGGGGATGATTAACCCGCCTGCCTGGAGAGCGGCGGAAGTTTCCCCCTACTCAATGAGCTTCAGTGCGGCTTCGCGGATCGCTTGGAAAGCTGATGGTTCCCCGCGGGGCGGCAAATCCGAAGCGGTATTGAAAGCTGTCACGACCGCGGCCTTATTCGCCGGGTTGAGGTACATGAACGCCAGGAAACCTGCTTGGCTGCCCGTGTGCCCGATCAACGTGACCTGCCCCCGTGTCAGCACGAAGAATGAAAGACCCATAGATTCCGACCGGGCCGGCGTCTCTTCAGCGGCCGGAAGGGTGGGATACAACGGCCGCCACATTTCGTCCAAACTCGAATGTTTCAGCACGGTGTCGTAGCGGGCTTGCACAGTAGGGTCGCCGTGCGTGGCATTGGTCAGGAAGGCAAGGTAAGTCGCAAGGTCCTCCAGTGGGGCATTCCAGCCCCCATTCGGTATGGTGATTCCAGGATCGAAATCCGCGCCGTTGTCCTGAACCACTTCCTTCCCGGCTGAATCGCGCGTCAAGGTGTAGTTATGGGACCGGTCGGCGGCCAGGTAGTACGGAGTGACGCCGAAATAGCTCCGCGTCAGGCCAAGTGGCATGAAGATGTTCTTCTGCACATAGGTCTCCCACGGGTCTCCGGTGAGTTGCTCGATGATCCGGGCAAGATAAATGAACCCCGGGTTGGAGTAGCTGAAGCGAGACCCGGGCTCGAACAAGATCTCCTGGTAGGGCATCATGGCCACGAGCTGAGCCCAGGTGGTGGGCTCGAACGGCTCCCAGGGTTTTCCCTGCTTGTACGGCCAGGTGGGGTCCTGGAAACCCGCGGAGTGGGAGAGCAGCATGCGAATCGTGATGGCATCCATGGAGCCATAGGGATTGTGCACTTGCCGCAGTTCAGGGATGTATTGGGTCACGTGATCATCCAGAGTGAGCCGACCGCGGTCGCGGAGCTGCATAATGGCGATGGCGGTCAGCGTCTTGGTGATCGAGCCGTAATGGAATAGGGTGCGTTCGGTTACGGGCTTACCGCCGGCACGATCGCCGAAGCCGTGCTCGTGATGCGCCAGCACTTTTCCATCCCGCAGTACCAGAACGCTCGCGCCCACGATCTGGTCGCGGCCCACTAAGGAATCGAACTGCTGCGTGAAGGCATCCCATCCGGCAGGCGGCGCCTGGGCGTTTCCTCGCACACCAAAAGCCGTCACACTCACTAGGCCCAACACCCAAGCCGATGCGAGTGTCCGCAATGTCCAATGGGTGAGCATGTTCTTGTTTCGCCAGACTGCCATAGCGCGTCCATCATCTCAAGTGGAGAGGCAACTGACAACTGACTACTGACAACTGACCACCGACCACTAGCCACTAGGCACTACGCACCAGGCACTTACCTAATCACTTCCCCTTTGGTTTCCCGCGCGAAGGCTAGGACCACGAGGCCGAGCAGGTAAATAAACGCCATGGAACTCGCGGCACGCGCGAAGGTGCCGAGCTGTCGAACGAGGTAGCCGGTCAGGAAGGGTCCCCCCGCCGCCAGGATGCGCCCGGCATTGAAACAGAATCCCGCGCCCGTAGCGCGCAATCGGGTGGGATACATTTCCGGCAGATAGACGGGGAAGCCGCTGAAGATGCCATTGGTGAAAAACCCCAAAATCGGCAGCAGCGCCAGAACCAGGCCATAGGAAGAAGGGAGAAGAAAAGCGATGGGGAGAGACACCGCTGACCCCAGCAGCATGACCAGAAAAGCGCCGCGGCGGCTCCAGACTTCGGCGAGCAGCGGGCAGGCCAGGTATCCCAGGATGGCGCCCGCGTTCAAGCTCATCACGGCATAGCTCACCCGATGCGAGACCAGGATGGGGTCGAGATGCTGCGGGCGAAGGAGCTCGTAGATGAACGAGGGGGTCCAGTTCGTGGCCCCCCATAGACCCACGACGGCCACGCAAGCCAGCCCTGAGCCCACCAGCGTGTCGCGCCGCATTCCTGGCGAAAACAATTCCAGGACAATATATCGGCTCGACCTCACTGCGGCGGGCTCCCGGTGTGTCTGGACCCATCGTTCCGGCTCGCGGACCTTCAGGCGAATCAGGATGGCGACGAGCGCCGGAACCACTCCGACAAAGAACATCACGCGCCAGCTGTAAGAGGAAAGCAGCAGATTAATCCCTGCCGCCAGGAAGAAACCGGCGCCCCAGGCGGACTGCAACAGCCCTGCACCCTTCACCCGTAGTGACTCCGGCCAGACTTCCGCGACCAGCGTGGCCCCCGCCGCCCATTCGCCGCCCACGCCCAGGGCGGTCAAAAAGCGGAAAATGCCCAGCTCCCACCACGTCCGCGACAGCCCTGCTAAGGCTGTAAACACCGCGTACACGAGGATGGTGATTACTAAAGTGCGCGCGCGGCCCAGGTGGTCTGCCAGGATCCCGAAGACGACTCCGCCCAGCGCCCAGCCGGCGATAAACACGGAGAAAATGATCCCGCCGTACCAGCCGATGTTGACCGGAGTGCCCCGGCTCCCCAACAACTCCTTCAGCGCCGGGGTCATCACCTGGGCGTAGATCAGGGCGTCCATGGAATCAAAGACCCAGCCCAGCCAGGCGACCCCGAGCACCAACCATTGGTATCGGGAGAGTTGTTTCCACGCTGAGGCGGGAGAGGCGCGGGCCGCGGAGGAGGTGGGCAGGCTCATGGTTTCTGAACTGCTTCGCCGCGATGGAGGAAGGCGGGATTCTACCACCTCTCGCTTGAAGAACCGTAGAGCCTGCCCTGAGCCGTGCGAAGGGTCGGCGGATGCCGAACTGTAGCGCCGACCTTCAGGTCGGCAAATGCCGAACTAAAGTTCGGCGCTACGACTCTTCTCTCGTCACTATTCACCAGCCACTAGCCACTGTCTTTACTGCACCGTCAAGGTGAGGGTCACACTATGGCTCAGGGTGGCAGAGCCCGAACCCGTGCTGCCCGTGACTGTCAGCGTGGAGGTCCCGGCGGGTGTTCCGGGGTCATGCAACGGGGTAGTACCTCCACCGCCGCACGCCGCCCAGGCAAGAACCAGCAAGAGCCCGAGCGCCAGCGCAAGGAACGCGGGGGCATGGCGATTGGAGGTCATTCCCGCGAAAGCGGGAATCCATGGGTCCCCGCTGGAGCCTGCCCTCTGCGAAGGCAGGGGGTGAGGACGACGGCGGCGAGACGCCGCCGCTACAGCGAGCAAGGCCAGCAGGGCGAGTAGGGGCACCCCTTGTGGGTGCCCTGTGCCCAGCCAGCGCTGTAGCGCCGGTCTATGACCGGCGATTGGCCCCGGTCCGTTCGGCCCGCGTGGCGCGCTGACCGAAGGCGCGGTGGTAGTAACGGTGACGGTGAGATTGGTTGCAGAACTCCCCACCGTTACCGGGTTCGGCGAAGCCGTGCAAGTGGCTTCGGCGGGAGCCCCGGCGCAGGTAAAGGTCACCGTCCCGGACAATCCCCCCTGACCGCCCACGCTTAAAGTGTAGGTCGCGGCTGAACCGGGCGCGACCGTGGCCGAGGTGGGAGAGCCGGAGGGTGGGCCAAACGTGAAGTCCTGGCCCGTGCCGGAAAGCGGAACGCTATGCGGGCTGCCAATGCCGTTGTCGGTCAAGGTCAGCGTGCCGGTCAGGTTGCCGCCCACGGTGGGCGCGAAGGCTACATCAACCGTACAGTTTCCGCCCGGCGCGACAGGACTTGAAGTGGAGCAGCTTCCGCCCGAAGGAACCGTAAAGCTGTCGCTGGCGCTGATGCTGGAGAACGTAAGCGACGCGGTTCCGGGGTTCGAGATGGTCACAGTCTCGGGCGCACTGGTCGTGCCCGCCACTTGAACCGCGAAGGCCAGGCTTGCAGGCGCCGCGTGAAGGCGCGCCATATCGAGCGCAATCGAGCCCGCAAGGGCCGCGGTGACTGCGCTCGTGGCGAGCGGGCGCGGCGCCACGTCACGATGCACCACCTCCGGCCGGCTGATCGCGGCCAGGAACGTGGTTGAGTTGGTTTGGCCCGTGACCCAGCTGTTCCCCGCGCCGTCCACGGCAACGCCCAGGCCAATGTCCTGACCTGTTCCGCCCAGGTAAGTCGAGTAAATCAACCGCTGTCCCCCGGCCTGGAATCCGGCAACGAATGCGTCGAAGGTCCCTCCCGCGTAGGTGGTTTGCAAAGCGTTCGAAATCGGGAAGTCAGTGGAATTCGTAACGCCGGTTATGAAAGCCTCGCCCAGTGAATCCACGGCGACGGAGGTGCCTGTGTCGTTGCCAGTTCCCCCGAAATAGGTCGAGTAGATCAGTTGGCTCGCCCCGGGATTGAACTCGGTCACAAACGCGTCGCTCCCTTGGCCGGGGGGATTTGCGAACGAGGGCTGGAAGGCGTTGGCGGTCGGGAAATCGGTCGAGCCCGTGTATCCGGTAACGTAAATGGCTCCCGCGGAATCCGCTGCAACCCCGAAGGCTTCCTCGCTGCCCGAGCCGCCAAGATACGTCGAGAAGACCAGCGCGGAGCCACTTAGGCCCAGCTCGGAAACGAAAGCGGTGCTGCAAGGGCGCAACGCGCCCGCGATGGGATGGCACACACTCTGAAAGGCGTTTAACAACGGAAAGTCAAGGGAATCGGTTTGTCCGGCAAGGTAAGCGTTTCCGGCGTGGTCGACGGCGATGCCCAATCCGACGTCGATGTCGCTGCCACCCAGGTAGGTCGAGTACACAAGCGCAGAACCGCCCGCGGCAACCTTCGTAACGAAAGCGTCGGGGCACGGAAGCGTAAACGTTCCTAACGAGCATTCACCTCCGCCGATCGTCGTCTGGAAGGAGCCGGGGGTGGTGGGAAAGTCGGGGGACTGCGTTAGTCCGGTCACGTAAGCGCTGCCCGCGCTGTCCACGGCGATGCCGGACCCCGACTGCGTGCCGATCTCAGGGGCGTCGAGGGACCCGCCGAGGTAAGAGGAATAAATGAGCGCGTTGCCCTCGGGGTTGAGCTCGGTCACGAAGGCATCGCTCGCGCCCGCAAGCGCCGGCTGAAAGGCGTTCAACACCGGAAAGTCGATTGACGCCGTGATCCCTGTCACGTAGGCGTCACCGGAAGCGTCAACTGCGATGGCATACCCTTGGTCGTCGCCGCTGCTCCCGCCGAGGTCAGTGGAGTAAACCGCCGCCCCGGACGGATCAACCTTCCGCACGAATGCGCAAGTGACCGGCGAGGAGGGCTGGAACGCCCCTGGTGTGGTGGGGAAGCCCGTCCCGCCCCCGAATCCCGTAACGTACGCGTTGCCTGCCGAGTCGGTGGCGATGCCATGGCCCTGCGAACCGTCGGCCCCTCCGAAGGTCGCGATGAACTTGAGCGTGGGGTCGATGATGAGCGGCCTCGTCGGGTCGTAGGTTCCAACCTCGAAGCGAAGCTCGTTGTTTGCGGACAAGACGTAATTGCCTTCGAGGGGTCTTGAGTTATGAGTTATGAGTTCTGAGTGAAGCCGGTCCGTTGTCGCTTGGTAAACGACCGGTTTCCCGAACCGCACCTCGCCCGCCTCGGTCTGCAGCACCAGATCGCCGTTCGAGGCATTTTCGATTTTCGATTGCCGATTTTCGATTTTCCAGCTTCCATTTTCTAGTTTCCAATTTCCAGTTTCCGCCGCCAGCCGGATTTGCTTCGGGTCAGCGCCCGGATGCACGACAAAATCGTATTCAAGCTGGCCGCCCTTTCCATAAAAAACCTGATCCACGCCCGGATACACCTGCCTCACCATCGCCCGCGCATAATTCGGCACATTCGTCCGCCACTTCTTGGGATCGTTGCCGATGAAGTAGTTGCTCTTCCCCTTGAGCTTGTCGAGGCCGATGACCTTGGGGTCGGGGTTGGCACCCACGAGCCGCAAGCGGACAACTGAAGGTCCTGGGTGCTGGGCGCTAGGGGCTGGGGAGAATTCTGAACTCCCGATGCTGAAAGGTGAAGGGAACATTGAGCCTATCAAGCCTATCCGCAGTCGGTTGTCAGTCGTTTTTTGCAGCGGACCACGGACGTCGGACCACGGATGTCTCTTGGACTGAGCACTGAGAACTGATGACTGACGACTTGCCAAGGCAAGCACCACCTGGTTGCCGTCCAGAAACAGCCCATATGCCCCGCCGTGCGCAAGGAATTTCGCCTGCGGGTTCGTCTGGCCGACGTTCGGTTCAAAGGCGAGGGTCGGCTCTCGCACCGCCCCGAGCCGCAGGGCGCTCATATTCGGGTCTCCCCGCAGCGGTCGGTGGGAGCCCTTTTGCGTCGCGCTCGGGGGAGCCCTGCGGGACACTGGGACCCCTGCCTGCCGCGCTGCCCCGCTCCAGACCTGCAGACCTGCGAGCGCGCCCAACGCGCCGAGAGCAACCACAGAGATGACGGCCACCGCTCGCGCGCCGCCCGTCGCAGTAAGAGTTCCAAGTTTCATCGTCCTCTCCTTCCCTGCATGCCTTTACTGTACGGACACCATGCCAGCCACCGACCATGCGGTTTGATTCGAGTTCGTTCCATCGCAGTAGAACATCTGGCGGTTGTGATGACCGCTGCCGGTGTCGATGGTACCTCCGCCATGGACGTACGATGGCCATGCGAACGTGTGCCCGGAGTTTCCGTCGCCGATGATGTCGAACACCAGCCACTGTCCAGCCTGGCAATTGCTGAGCGTCGAGCTTGTGACTTGGCCGGTCAGGGTGACCGTCTGCGTGTTGCCCTTGGAGGCGTCGAATGTGGGCGTGGCCGAAAAGCTGACGCTGTTCACCGCGGCCCCCATGGCCTTGGAGACCTGGAGTTGCAGGGCGGGGCTGGTCGTTCCGACGCCGACGTTGCCGGCGCTGTTGATTCTCACCCTTTCGCTAAGCCCGCCGGACGCTGCAGCAGTGTAAAGGGCAATGTTCGTCGCATAGTTCCCACGCGAGCCGATGAGCAGGTCGCCCGCGTACGATCCCACTTGGCCCCAGATGATTTTGGCCTGGTTGTCGGTCGCGCCGGCTATGCCGTTGGTGCCTCCGTAGCCTAATTCCACCCTTCTGCTCGATGAGTCACCAATAACAAAGCTGTGGTTCACGGAGGCCACGGCAGGCCCCTTGAAGTCAAGCATGTTGTCCGTGCCGCTCTGGGTCAGCGTCCAATCCGTACCCGTGGAGTTGGAAGTCTTGGCCCTGATGACAAGCGAGTTAGAGTTCTGCGTTTCAGACGTTCCAGCAGTCCCCTGGGCGTCAAGCAGAATCCCAACATTTGGGTTACCCTGATTGGGCTGGTTGAAGAATCCAACCTCGGTCTGCGTCCCCGAGCCGACGACCATGCCGTACGTGCCCGCTCCGCCTCCCGTGGTAAGGTGGATTCCGGTGGTGGTCGTCACTTCATTTCCGTTGGAAAGGCATAGTCCGCAATTGACGGCGCCAGACCCGGCGATGCCAGTCAGCCAGCCTATACCGGAGCTGGAGGAGGAAGCAAAGCCGTAGGCAGACGTGAGGTTGTTCCCCCCGAGCGACACCGCGGAGTAGTTTCCCAAGAAATTGCCCGTCCCCCCAGTGCTTCCAAACACCGCGTCGTGCCCGCTGCTGTTATTCACGTCATTCTCGATTCCAGCCGCCGAGCGTGTGAAGTTCCCCGGCCCGATGTTGTTCGGGTAGCCGCTGACGTATGCGAGCACGTTTATACCCCTTAAGTTGACCGTGTTCGGTGTGGATGCATCGTCCGCCCGGAACACGCCGCCCACGTGAAAGTTCGAGGTATGGTCAGGGTTGTTGGCGTTCGACGCGCCCCCATAAACGTAGCCCTCGATGGCAACGAGGGCTGGCGTAGCGTATCCGGTTGTTCCATTCGTACCCATCACAAGTAAGAGCGGCTCATCGCAGGCAGCCGCAGGACCACCGTAGGGGAGGTTAGCGCATTGGCTTGTCCCCCATTGGCTGTTGTCGGTCCTGCCGATATAGACCTGCGGCTTCGCCAGGGTACTAGGCCCCGAGATGTTGGTGGTACGGTAGGAGTACACGTCGAGCGGTACCATGGCGACCCCGAACGGGTTGCTGCCGGGGGCGCTATTATCCCCCAGCACGCTCAGGGTCGATGGCAGGCTCATGCCAAAGTTGAAGAGCGGGCTAGCCGTCGCCGTCCCGCCACTACCGGCGCCTAGGCCGGACTCGGGATTAAGCACGGTAAAAGACGTGCCGCCCCCGCAACCGCTAACCGCCCGGTACGTTCCATTGTAATCAGTGGGTGTTACGCTCGAGACCGTAACGACCTGTCCGGCCATGATTCCGCATGTGGTCGTGGTAGTAAAGGTGACTGTGTTTCCGGATTCGCTCCCGCCACTCAGAGAATACGTCGGCCCGCCGTTTTCAGTGAGCCCACCGCTCAGCGTCTGCCCCGCCGTCGCTGTCATCCCGCCGCCGGTATTCACCTGGAACGGTGAACCTGACCCAACCGAGAATAGGGCCGACGGAGAAGTGGTTCCAATGCCGACATTGCCTGTACTCGAAATCGTCATTCTTTCCGTAGGAGAAGTGGACCCCGTGTAAAGAGACATGTCGGTTGCCACCGATGAACGCGAGATCAGGGCAAGGGTGCCGGCAGGGTGCCCAAGGCTACTCTGTAACCAGCCCACATAGGCCCCGTTGTCGTTGGTCGGAATCGACGGAATTACGCCCGTGCTTAGCCTATTTGCGGTGTTGAAAGAAATCGATCCCCCGGCATTTATTCCCCCATTGACATCGAGCTGGTTGTTTGGCGTTGTCGTGTTCACGCCGATGTTGCCGCTGTTCTGAGAGATCGCCGAGTCCTCGATCTCGGTCGAGGTGTTAGAAAAGACGGGCAGCTTACCGATTGTCCCTCCCAATGTTGTCACGTTGTAGTATGTCGGGTCAGGTGCGGGATCGGCCGCCGGCCCAGCAGCCCTCGCCTCGGAGCGAGTTTCTGCGCCGCGGAGGGGGGCGGTAACCAGCAGAGTCGGCTCGGTCCGCGTGACAGCCCACGGCCGAACGTCGAGAAGCCCGCTCGTGCCGTAGGAGCCGCTCCGGGCGACTACGACGGCCAGGGGTATCTGGCCCCCCGCGAATGGCGAGGTGCTCGACTTCGGAACGCTAGTGCCGCAGTCGAAATACACGTAGTTGACACCGTTTTGAAGCGTGGTCACCTGCCCGCCCGCGTACGTGGCCGTTGCCTTCCCGCAGAGAACGTTGCCCGACGCGATGCTGAGATTGGGGAAGGCCGCCACGCTCGGAGCAAGCCCGCTCCCCGCCTGCTGGACGTGCGTCTGCGGCTGCTGCGCGAGAAGAGCAGTTGCCAGAGGCGAGCTGCCAGTGGCTAACGAAAACACCAAGGCAAGCCCAAAAGACACGGATATCAGGCGGAGGGAAAAAGGTTGGACGCTCATAAGCCCACCTCCCCTGGTCCACCGTCCCGCCGGCAGGCCCATCGCGAAAGGAATACCGTTGACTGAAGGCAAGCGTAGCATAACTGGGGGGGGGGGGCGTCAAGCACTTTTTGATGAACGAGGAAAAAGTAGTTGCCGCTTCCCTAAGCCCCGGCCCCTCGCGCGGGGACAACGTAGAGACGACACGCCGGGTCGTCTCTACCTGCGGTTCACCCGCATGGGCGACGATCTCGTAAAGGCGACAGAAACCCGCAACATCTTCTCTAATTAAGTCTCGCCTCGGGAGGCTCCCGGGCGAATCCGCCACAGAGCTTCCAGGGAAGGAAATCGTGAGGCGATAAAGTGGATCCCGAAATCTTGCAGGAGGACTTGGCCGGGCATCCCCACCGCGCTGAGAAGGATCAGCAGCATGACGCTGAGCAGGAGGATCGCTGCTACCGCGAGAAGCGTGGTGGAGGCGCTCCATACCCACGCCAGGCCGAAGGCGTGCAAGATCAGGACCACCAGGGCCGCGGCGACAATGGCGGCTGAAAGCAGGGTGAGAATCACCGGGAAGAGAAAGAACAGGACGGCCACCGCGATCCCTATCCCCACCGCCAGACGCAACAGGAGATAGGCCGCAAAGGTCGCGGGCTCGGCGCGCATCGCGCCGGCCATTTGGCGCCAGGCACGAGCGAGAGAAATCCGCTCCGCGTACATCAACGGGACCACCAGGTCGTCGGTGATGAGAACCAGCAACGCGACCATCAAGCCCGCCACGACGATGCTCGCCAGGAGGGCGCCGAGGAGCAAGGAAGGAAACAGCGAGGGCGTCGCCGGGCTGGCCGGGGCCTGAAGATAAGGATAGGCCGCGATCGCGACCCCCGAAAGGCCGACCCCCAGGGTCGCCAGCATTCCGACCAGCCAGAAGAAATAAGATTGCCCCAGGGGACGCTGACCCGCCCAGGAGGCGCCCAGAGGCACGTCCTCGCGAACAATCGAGTCAACCAGAACAAACCGGAAAACCGAACGCAGGTAGAGCCAGGCGAGCCCGGCACAGAGGCCGAGGGTAATCGTCAAGAGGGTCAACCAGGGACTGCGCGTGATGTATTCGAAGGCGCGAAGCAGGGCGTCGCTGAGGGGGAGGTCGCCGGGCAGGGAGCGCAGGCTCCACTGGAAGGCCGCCGTGGTGGTGCCGCCTCCCAGAAAAAGGCATGCCACGGTCAGCTTGATCCAGCGCGGGCCGTGGAAGGGGCGGAAAAGCAGGCGCAGCGTGTCGCGCAGGGCGCGCGACAGCGCCTCCACCGGCGTCAGGCCGGCAGCCTCGGGTTGGGGACCCTCCTTCAACGGCACCGCTCGGGGAACTGCGGAACTCAATGTTCGATAACCTGCTTGTGAAAAACTTTTTGCCAATCCTCGCGCCTCGCCAGCACGTGCGCCTTGGCGTCCTCGAAGGACTTGTATACCCGCTTCCCCTTGAGGAGATTGCAGGGCTGGCAGGCGGTCACCAGATTGGCCATGTGCCGGCCTCCGCCCTTGGCGTGGGGTTGGACGTGATCGACTGTCAAAACTAGCCAATTCTCAAAACGGTGAAGTCCATCAAGCCCGCAATACTGACATCGGAAATGGTCTCGCTTGAAGACTTTCATGGCGTCTTCCCGCGTCAAGTGCGGGGCCGGGGGAGTAAAGAACTTCTTGAGTTGCTTGAACGGCATGGCTCCTCCTTCCGAAACCGACGGGGCGCTTCCGGCCACATCCGATAAGGCGCTTCCGGCCAATTCCGCTACGGACCGAACCACATCCCTTTGCGCCCCCGCCTCATGGCGCGACCGCGCTACGCGGCGGGACTGGCCCGCGCTCAACCACGCGGCCGACTCCTGACTGTCCGCGGCGCGCCTATCTTATCGCGCTTCCTGCTACTTTTGTAGCGTACTGCGTTATGGGCCCGTGGGCTGACGGTCTGCGGCGGAATGAGGCGACGGTAGGCGGCCGCAGGTGTGGACTGGCGCTACAAAGGCAGTGAGAGTCGGAAGACTGTGCCGCGGTTCAGTTCACTTGAAAAATCGATCGATCCGTTGTGGAGCTGGAGGATGCGGTAAGTCAAAGCAAGCCCGATACCGCTCCCGCCGGGCTTGGTCGTATAGAAGAGGGAAAAGATCTTGGTGCGGGCGTCCGGCGGGATGCCCACGCCCTGGTCGGAGATTTCGAGCTCCAGCCGGTCTTGGACCCGGGAAGGTGTGACCTTCAGCTCCCCTCCGGAGGGCATGGACTGGCAGCCGTTCAAGACCAGATTGAGCAGGGCTTGCTTCATCAAGTCACGGTCCACGCGCACGGCGGGCAAAGCGCCATCGCTCGCCAGCACCAGGCGCACGTGGTTCTGCTGGGCGTGCGGTTCGGCCAACGTGAAGACCTCGCGCACCAGGCCGGTGATGTCGGTCTCGATAGGATGAAGCTCCACCGGGCGGGTGAAATCAAGGAAAGTCTTCACCACGCGGTCGAGGCGCCGGATTTCGTCCGAAAGAATGTCGAGGTGAGGTTTGACGGTTTCGTTGCCCGGAGCGACCTCTGCCATCTTGAACTTCAGGATTTCAAGTTGCAGGACCATGGCGTTCAGGGGGTTCTTGACCTCGTGGGCAACCCCGGAGGTCAGCCGGGCGAGCGCCGCCAGCTTGCTGGTGATATCAATTTGGTCTTCGATTTCCGCGCGCGTGCTCGCGTCCCGCAAGGTGATCAGGCAGCCGACACCCTCACCTTGCTCATCGACGAATTGGACGTTCACGGCAACCCGGGAAGGCTGTTCAGGCAACTCCCCGGCGGGGGCGGCGTTCTGCACGTTCTGCCAGCCCACCGACCGGCGCGAGTGAAAGGCTTGGTTTAACAGGCGATGCAGGGGAGTCGGTGCGGTAAAGATTTCTCCCGCCGGGCGATGCACCAGGCGTTCTGCGGGGGCTCCCAGGAAGCGCGCCACCGCATGCGTGGCGAGGACCAGCCGGTCCTGCTTGTCGAACAGCATCACGCCGTCGCGCAATCTGGAGAAGAGCTGGTCGAGGTTGCCCTGCAATTGCAGGAAGGCATCTTTCTCGCCCCGCATCTGCTCGCCCAATAAGTTCAGCTTGGAGGAGAGGATACCCCACTCATCCTGGCGATGGAGCTCGAGGGGTTCGGAGTATTCCCCGCGGGCCAGCCGATCGACGCCGCGCGAAATGGTCTCCAGTGGCCGGAGAAGGTGAAAGGAGAGGATCCCTGCGGACAGCGTCGCCAAGAGAATGACCATCGCTGAAAGCAGCAGGGCGGCGCGCAAGTTGGGCCAAATCTGGCTGCCTAAGAACACTGTGGAGATGCCCACGCACACGTCGAGCGGCTGGCCCCCTGTCTCGACCGGCAGCACGACCTCATAAACGAGCGGGCGTCCATAGATAACCCGCAATTGCCGGAGTAACCCCGCCCTCTCGAGACCGCTAAGGGGCGGGGCGGCAGCCAGCCGGTTCCCGATTTCGCCCGGATCGTTGTGGACGAGCACCTTGCGGTCCGCGTCCGTGATGGCGACGTAGTAGAGCGCGGGGGAATAGACCACGGCGGATTCCATCAGGGAGGCCAGGCCTGCGTCGCCCCCCAGACGCGACTGGATGAAATGCCGGACCTCCGGCAAGTCGGAGGGATTGGTGCCCGCGGGGAGGTGGCTCTGAGCCAGAACCGTCCGGGCCTGAAAATAGATCTGGTTGGCAACCTGTTGGCTGAGGCTCTCGTTTTCGGCCAGGGCCTGCCGGGTGAGGTTCGAGACGTAGACGGTGGAGGTCGCCAGGACCACCAGCAGGACGAGAAACGCGATGAGCCCCGTGAGCTTAGCTTTGAGGCTGAGCCTCATACTCTTTCAGCTTATTGTGGAGCGTTTTCAGACTGATACCCAGAAGTTCCGCAGCGCGCGTTTTGTTATTCTGCGTGTGCCCGAGCGTCTCCAGAATCAAACGGCGTTCCGCCTCCGCCACGGTCATGCCGGGACGCAGGCGAAGCGCCTCTTCCGCACTCGCCAGCGGGGCCGGATGGGGGAAGTCCGGAGCGAGATCCTGTTTTCGCAACCGGTTGACGGAGCAGGTCACCAGCGCCCGCTCCAGCGTGTTGCGCAGCTCGCGGACGTTCCCCGGCCAGTTGTAGTGGCGGAACACCTCCAAGACCTCACCATCCACGCCCTGCACCGAACGGTTGTGCTTGCTATTCAGATCCGCGAGCAGCCCGGAGATCAACTCTTCCAGGTCCTCCAGGTGGTCGCGCAAAGGGGGCAGGGTAATGTGGACCACGTTCAATCGGAAATAGAGGTCGCTGCGCAATTGGCCTTTAGCGAGTGCTTCTTCCGGGACCTTGTTCGTGGCGGCCAGCACGCGAACGTCCACGGAGAATTCCGACTTGCTGCCCAGCCTGCGGACTTTGGAGTCTTCGAGCACGCGCAGAAGTTTGGCTTGTGTAGGCGCCGGCATCTCGGCAATTTCATCCAGCAGCAGCGTGCCGCCGTCGGCGAGCTCAAAACATCCGATGCGGCGCTCCACCGCCCCGGTGAAGGCGCCCTTCTCATGTCCGAAGATCTCACTTTCCATCAGGGATTCCGGAATGGCCGCGCAATTCACCGCCACAAAGGGTTTGGCGTGCCGAGGGCTGAGTTGATGAATCGTCCGGGCCGCCAGCTCTTTGCCCGTTCCGCTCTCTCCCGTAATCAGCACGGAGACGCACGAGGGAGCCACCATCGCCACCAGCGACATCACCTCCTGCATCTGTTTGGAACGCCCCACCAGGCTGCCCAGGACGCCCAGGTCGCGCAAGCGGCGGTGCGCCGCCTCGAGTTGTCTTCCGCTTTCATGGCGCTCCAAACAGTTGCGCAACTCCACCTGGAGCCGCTTCGGGTCGATGGGTTTCTCGAGAAAATTGAAGGCGCCCAGCTTGGTGGCCTCCACCGCGTCTTCGATGGTCCCTTGGCCCGTCAGCAGGATGACGCTCAGGTTGGGATGGTTGTCGCGGAGTCGTTTGAGCAGTTCCATGCCGTTCATGCGGGGCATACGGAGGTCCGAGATCACCGCCACGGGATTAAAGGCGGCCATCTTAGCCAGAGCCTCCTCGCCCTCCGAAGCGGACTCGATTTGATAGCCCCAGGCTCCCAACAAATCGGCGAGCCCCTGCCGTTCGTGGGCGTCGTCTTCAACCACCAGAATGCGAGCTCCTTCAGCCACTCTCTATCCTCCACCTGGAACGGGTATTCTACCCGCGTGAGGTAGCGGCGGCTTTACGCTGCCCCTCTCCCGCTTGGCGGGATGAACCCGCCGCTACGTCCGGCCCTTGAATTCCCCCCAACCGGTCCATACCTCTCAAGTCTACACCCCCAAGTCACTTTTACACACCGTGTGACGCAGAGTTCCCCGACTGATTTTGGCAAGTCCCTTGATTCTGGCGAACTACAATCTGCCTCGGATGGTAATGTGCTTGCTCCCTTTGAGCCTTTAGCCGAACCTCTCAGCCCCTTTAGCGATTTTCTCGCATCTAGCCCCCGGCAGTTCCCACTCTAAGGGCGCGCGCCCCATTCACCTTGACTCGATGGCTGTAGGGGCATATCGTGGGCAGTTACTAGAAGCGGCCCAACGGCCGGAAATCTCGTCTTAAGGCGGAAGCTGCTACGAGCAAACCTGCCCCTATCATTTCCAAAAGCGATGGCCCGTACCCCGGCGCCTGGCGAGGGCTGGTGGGTGACTCCGAGCGGATGCGGAAAGTTTACCGTGAGATCAGGCAAGTCGCGGCCCGGCGCCATCCCGTCCTGATTATCGGGGAAAGCGGAACGGGTAAAGAACTTGTGGCGAGGGCCATCCACGCTCAGGGCCCGTGGTACCCACAACCGTTTGTCCCGGTCGATTGCGGCGCCTTGACGAGAACGCTGATCGAAAGTGAATTGTTCGGGCACGTGCGCGGCGCGTTCACGGGTGCGGCACAATCACGCCTGGGCCTGCTGGCTGCGGCGGGCAAAGGCACGCTCTTCCTCGACGAAGTCGCGGAGCTCCCCCTGGAGCTTCAACCGAAATTGCTGCGCGCTCTTCAGGAGCGGGAAATCAGGCCCCTGGGCAGTAACCAGCGGATTCCCTTAGAGGCCCGAATCATCGCCGCGACCAATCAAGACCCGGGCCAGGCTGTGAAACGCGGCGCCCTTCGCAGCGACCTCTACTTCCGGCTGAACGTCGTTCCCATTAAACTGCCCCCTCTGCGCGAGCGGAAGGGGGACATTCCGCTGCTCGTAAGACACTTCTTGGCGCGCTACGGCGGCAAAGAAACGGGCTTCGAATGCTTGTCGGACCAGGCCATGGCGCGCCTGGAGAGCTACAACTGGCCCGGCAATGTGCGCGAGCTCGAGAACTGCGTGCAGCGAACTCTGGCGCTGGGCGTACCTCCCGAGATTCAGGTGAAAGATCTGCCTTCCAATGTTCTCAACTATGTCGCGGACGAGGCGCCCTCTGACAGGCCGACTCGCCTGGAGGAATTGGAACGGCAGGCCATCCTCCAGGCCCTCGAGACCGCGGATGGCGATCGCCTGCTTGCCGCGAGGTTGCTGGGCGTCAGCAAGACCACCATCTATCGAAAACTCAAGGAATACGGTCTGCCAGAGTCGCCGCGACGACCCGCTTCTCCTCCGTCACCCTGATCAAAGGATTGGTTAACATAGGGATGGAGCGAAGGGAGGGAGGCTGAGTCTGTCAACTGACGGATCGAAGCCTCACCGTCCCTACTGACCACTGGCCACCGGCAACTGATTCTATGGCTACGATCGCTATAGACGCTACTTACACGATCGATGACCCGCCCTCCGGCGTCGCCGTCTATTCCCGCCGGCTCATCGAGTCTTTGGCCGCCTGCGCCCCGCCTTACCACTTTTTGATTTGCTACCGGCTATCCAGATTTCGCCGGCGCCGCGAGTTCCTTCGGCCTAGGCCGCCCGCGGAATCACACAGCCCGGCATTCTCGGTAAGGCTCTTTCAGGAACCTCTCACCTTCTGGCTGCCCTGGCAGGCCGATCTTTTTCACAGTCTGGCCCAGCGGCCCGCGCCCTTCCGCTTCCGAAAAGAGGTTGTGACGATTCACGACATTTTTCCGGTAACAGGCCGTGACTATTCGACACCGGAATTTCAAAGAAAATTCTCGGCACTGCTTCGGGAAGCCGTCCAACGCGCCGCGCGGGTGATAACACCCTCGGCCTATACGGCGGAGCAGCTAGTTGAACACCTGCAGGTGCCGAAAGACCGTCTCCGCGTGATCCCGGAGGGCGTCGACCTCCCCTTGCATCACCTGACGCCGGAAGAGCGTGTCCGCGAGCGCGAACACCTGGTGGGGAAGGGAAACGTGATGGTACTGACCGTGGGCGTGATCCAGACGCGCAAAAACACCCTCGCGGCGCTCCGCGCGCTGGAGGATCTGCCGCCGCGCTTTCAGTTGGTCTTGGCGGGAGGCGACGGTCATGGCAGTGAGGCTATTCACGATTACATTCGCCGGCAGCGCCTGGGCTCTCGCGTGCTTCTGCTGGGGCACGTTCCCGCGGATTCACTGCCCGTGCTTTACCAGGCCGCCGACGTTTTCCTGTTTCCATCACTGGAAGAAGGTTTCGGCCTGCCCATCCTGGAAGCCCTGGCGAATGGCTTGCCCGTCGTGGCTGCGCGTACTTCTTCGTTACCGGAAGTGGCCGGGGAAGCTGCGCTTTACGTTGATCCTTCCAATCCGCGCGACATCGCGGAGAAGGTGCTCCAGGCCGTCGAGGATTCAGGCCTGCGCGAGAAACTGATCGAGAAAGGATTGATGCGCGCGCCGGAATTTTCCTGGCAACGTACCGCCGAGGCTACGCTCAAGGTTTACGAAGAAGTCCTCGCCATGTGACCGCGTTTCTTCTTCCTCGCCTTGAAGTGCGGTATCCGTCAACTGACGGACAGCTACCGCCTTGTGGCTGCGCAGGCGAAGGCGGCAGGTTAAACCGAAGCTTCCAAGGGTTGCACGTCTCGAGCAATCTTTTCCGCCTGCCCGTCTTCCGCGACTTCCAGATCATACCGAACCTGGAGGTTCATCCAGAAAACCGGCGTGGTCTTGAAATAACGTCCCAAGCGCAGAGCGGTGTCCGCCGTGATGGCGCGGCGCTCGTGGACAATCTCGGCAATCCGCGTTACAGGCACGCGCAGGTCCAGCGCCAGCTTGTTCATGCTGAGGCCGAGCGGCTTCATGAACTCCTCGTGAAGAATCTCGCCTGCATGTACGGGTTTTAATTTCCTGGCCATCCTAGCCTCCTAGTGATAGTCCGTGATTTCAACCTGGTAGGCATCGCCCTCGCGCCAGGCAAAGCAGATCCGCCACTGATCGCTAATGCGAATACTGTATTGCCCCTCGCGGTCGCCGCGCAGGCGTTCCAGACGGTTGCCGGGGAGCGCCGCGAGAATTCGCAGCTCGTTCGCCGCATCGATCATATCGAGCTTCCGAAGAGCCGGGCGCTCGATGGCGCGGAACTTCCGGCTGGGCCGGCGATGAAAGAGCCGCTCCGTCTCATCGGACCGGAAGGACTTGATCACTGCCCCAGTCTATAACGCTTTGCGTTAAATGTCAACCAGTATGACTGCCTGACAGGCACTACCGCGTACGCTGGCTGCGGAAACCGCTGGCTGGCGAACATTCTGGGGTGAAGGCCTGGGGGACGTCGCTCATCGTCGGCGATGGACCGTCACTGCTCTCTCACGACCCCGTGCTGCTGTAATTCTCTACGCCCTTGTTCCAGACGAAGATAGCGAGAAGGAAGTAAGCCGCGCTCACCACCGGGACCAGGTGGAAGTAGGGCGTGAACGCCGTGCGCCCCAGGAAATGGGTGGTCGGATAGAAGGAGGCGAATCCGAAGGGGATGATCCAACTGAGGAGAAACTGGATGAAAACGTTGTAGATGGTGAGGGGATAGCGCCCGAAATTGAGCATATTGAATACGGGCGGGACGATGCCGACCCGGTCTTCAAACCAGAAGCCCACCGCCGTCAGGCTCAGAAAAATCGAAAAGTAGATGGCCGCACCGCAGACCACCATCACCACCAGCCAAAGAAGGTCCACCGCATGCCAGACCAGGTGCAGGCGCGCAGCCGCGGTCCAGACGACCACCGCTCCCGTGACCACTTCCTGCAGCGATTCCAGGCGGAATTTTTCGAAGGCCACCTGGAACAGTGTGGCCACGGGACGCAGCAGGACGCGATCGAAGCGGCCCTCAATGATGTAAAGCTCTCCAAAGTCGTAGAGGTTCCAACTGATGACATTGAAAAAACCCAGAGGGATCAGCGAGAAACCGTAAAGAAACATGATTTCGTTGAACGACCAGTCCTGTAGCCGCGGGATCTTGGAAAACAGGACCAGCACAAACCCAAAGCCCAGCACCGTGGCCGCCATGGAAGAGAAAAAGGCAATGATGAAATCCGCCTTGTACGCCAGCCGCACCTTGGTGTATTGCGCGAAGTAAAGAAGCAGGAGTCTGATGTGCCGTTTCATACGAGATCAATGACCCGTAGCCAGTGGCCAGTGACGGACTGCCGGCCTCACCGGCAACCCACCCCCACGTATCGCCTCCTGGCCTCTGGCAACTGGCAACTGCTCTTCATCCTCCTTGAATCGTAATCCTCCGGCTCGACCATCTCCACATTGCGTCGCCCAGGGCGAGCAAGACGACAATCCAGAAAACTTGCAAGGCGAGCGCCTTGAAAATCTCCACGCCCTTCAGCTTGCCCAAGTAGATCAGCAAGGGGACATAGCTGATGTATTCGAACGGCATCACACTGAAGATTTTTTGAAAAATCGCCGGAAAAAACGAAATGGGGAGCAACAGTCCGGAGAAGAGTTCGAGCAGGAAAAACTTGGCGCGCAGCAAGCCCAGGATGGACTTCAGGCGCACCGCAAAAGTCCCCACCGCGAAGTTGATCGCCGCGACGATCAGGAAGCTGAGCGCCACACTGGCCAGGAAGGCGGCGCCCTGCGCCAAGCCTGCGGGGCGGCGCACGGGATAGACGAGCAGCAAGACCGCGGTCGTCGGCGCGGTCAGCATGAGGAGGCGAAATAGGGATTCGCCTGCCGCCCGCGCCACGTACATCATCTGGATGTTGACCGGCTTGATCAGGTCCATGGCCAGGCGGCCTTCCATGACCTGGTAAGCCAACTCCTGGTCAATGTTGTTAAAGTAGAAGGAACGGATGATCCATCCGATGGCGATGTAGGTGAGGAGTTGGGAGAAGTCGAAGCCCTCGATGCTCGCGCTGTGCTCGTAAATCGCTTTCCAGATGAAATAATAAACGGAGACATAAATGAAGTAGGTGACCACGCCGGTGAAATAGCGCAGGCGGTACGCCAGCGCATTGACAAAGCCTACCCGCCCGAATTCCAGATACACGCGTGCGCCGCGCCACAGCGCCGCGGGCGCGTCTCCCGGGCCCGGGCCCGACTGCCGATTAGGAATGCCTACTTCAGCCACCCCGTTCATGCCTTGGCTCTTCTGGCTCCTGACTTCTGACTCCTGACTCCTGACTCCTGACTCCTGCCCTTACCCCACTTCTCCGCTCAGATAAATCCGCTTCACGATTTCCTCGATGGGCTCCTCCTCGACGAAGATATCGCGCACCTGAAGCGTATTTACGATTTGTCGAATGACCTCGGCGCTGGAATGCTGGTCGCGGTCGAAGCGCATCAGGTACGTGAGCTCGTCCACGCGTTCCGCGACGATCCCGTCGGCCTGAATCTGTGCGAGCCGCCCCACCTGCGAACGGTCCTTGAGAAAGAATTTCACCTGGTTGTACTTCGCCAGGCGTTTCTTCATCTGCTCGAGGTCGCCGTCGAAAAGGATGTGGCCCTTGTCGATGATGATGATGCGTCTTGAAAGCTCTTCAATATCGGAAAGATCGTGGGTGGTCAGCAACACGGTGGTTTGCTGGCTGCGGTTGATCTCTTTCAGGAACTCGCGGATGCGATCCTTGGCGACCACGTCCAGGCCGATGGTCGGCTCGTCCAGGAAGAGCACCGGAGGGTTATGCAGCAGCGACGCCGCCAGGTCACACCGCATGCGCTCGCCCAGGCTCAGCTTGCGCACCGGCGTGTGCAGATATTCTCCGAGGTTCAGGATTTCGCTGAAGAAGCCTATGCGGCGCCGGTAGTCCGGTTCCGGAACCTGGTAGATTTCTTTCAGCAATTTGAACGACTCGATCACCGCGATATCCCACCAGAGCTGGGTGCGCTGGCCGAAGACCACGCCGATGTGATGGGTGTAGCGCCGCCGGTCGCGATAGGGAACGTAGCCGTAGGCCGTCAGGTGCCCGCTGCTGGGCACCAGGATGCCGGTGAGCATCTTGATGGTGGTGGATTTGCCGGCCCCATTCGCGCCAATGTACCCAACCATCTCGCCCGGCTCGATGGAGAAGCTCACGCGGTCGACGGCCCGCACCGTCACGTACTCGCGAACAAAGAGGTTCTGAAGCGCCCCCAGAACACCCTCCCGGCGCCGGAACGTCCGGAACTCTTTGCTCAATTCTCGGACTTCAATGATGGGCGGCATGAAGCGGTTGATCCTTCGGGCGGTTTTCCAGCTAGTCGTTTATTCTAACAGATGCCATGCGTGCGGAAGGGTCCCAAAGATTGGGCCGCAAGTTCGGAGCGGCGACGTCACGCCATCCGTTAGCCGACGGACGAGGTGAACTCGCCGGCACATGAAACATCTGGCGAGGTAAACTCGCCGCTACATAAAACACCGGACGAGGTGAACTCGCCGCTACATAAAACACCGGACGAGGTAAACTCGCCGCTACATTCGCCCTGCCGAAACTATTTCAGTTGAATTTACGGCCAATTTGCTTCAGATTTACGTCCTTCGACTTTTTGGCATTGCGTCCTTGAAATGGTGGAGGAGGCCCGCCCATGAAACGATTTCTCTTTTGGGGAACGCTGGGGGTGACTGCCCTGGGAATGCTCCAGGCTTTCGCCTCCGAGCCTCAAATCCCCCGATTGAAATTCACAGACCAGCGCCTGCACAACGGCTTGCGCGTGATCATTGCACCCGATCACTCCGCGCCCGTGTTTTCGATCTCGCTCACCTACAACGTCGGCTCGCGCAACGAGCGCCCCGGCCGCACGGGATTCGCTCACCTTTTCGAGCACATGATGTTCCAGGGCTCGAAGAACGTGGGCAAGGGGGAGCATTTCATCCTCGTCCTGAATAACGGCGGCGGGATGAACGGCACGACCAACGAAGACCGGACGAACTACTTCGAAGAGCTTCCCAAAAACCAATTGGACCTGGCACTTTTCCTGGAAGCGGAC
>Ga0209777_10000597_pt1 | contig 58289 bp, 59 predicted proteins | sample FrelakmetHBP12HB_FD_187147 | JGI IMG/M metagenome (GOLD analysis project Ga0209777, IMG submission 187147) | Freshwater lake sediment microbial communities from the University of Notre Dame, USA, for methane emissions studies -HBP12 HB (SPAdes)... | ecosystem: Environmental > Aquatic >...
GACGCCATCAAAGAATGCTACACCGCAGGCATCCGCGTCATCATGATCACCGGCGACTACCCCGGCACCGCCCAACACATCGCCAGACAAATCGGCCTGAAAAACCCTGACCACTACCTCACCGGAACACAAATCGCAAGCATGAAACCCGAGGAACTCCAAGAACAAATCAAAAACGTGAACATCTGCGCCCGCGTCGTCCCCGAACAGAAACTCGCCATCGTCGAAGCCCTCAAAGCCAACGGCGAGGTCGTCGCCATGACCGGTGACGGCGTTAACGACGCCCCCGCCTTGAAAGCAGCAAACATCGGCGTCGCCATGGGAGAACGCGGCACCGACGTCGCCAGAGAATCCGCCTCCCTCGTCCTGCTCACCGATGATTTCTCCACCATCGTCCACGCAGTCCGTATGGGACGACGGATCTTCGACAACCTCAAAAAATCCATCAGCTACATCCTCTCCATCCACGTACCCATCGCCGGCATCGCCCTCCTCCCCATCGTCTTAAAACTTCCTTTAATCCTCTTGCCCGCACACATCGCGTTCCTTGAGCTGATCATTGACCCTGCCTGCTCGACCGTTTTTGAATCCGAGCCAGAAGAAAAAGACATCATGCATCGCCCTCCCCGCCGACTGGAGGACCGCCTCTTCGGCAGGCGTAGCGCCTTCTGGAGTTTCCTGCAAGGCCTCAGTGTCTTCATCGCTGTCGCCTTGGTCTTTCTTTGGGTGCTGTACTTTGGTGGGCAAAGCGAGAATGAGGCTCGAAGTATCGCCTTTGCGACCCTTGTTGTTGCCAACCTTATGTTGATAATCGTGAACCTGTCATGGTCACGGAAAAAAGGCAGACGAGCGTATATAGAGAACAAGGCCCTGTGGTTTGTGGTTATCGGCGCGCTCTTCAGCCTCGTTCTGGTGATGACAGTTCCCTTGCTACGTGATTTGTTCCGCTTCAGTCCCATCCATGCTAATGATCTTCTCGTCATTCTCGTGGTAGGAATTGTGAGCGTCGCTTGGATAAAACTACTTCAACTGCGGCATCATTCTTCCACCTAATCCTTTCATTGGGGGATTGATGAAGTGGACGAGAAAACCAGTTTGATTACATACTGTGGGTTGTACTGCGGTGACTGTCATGGGTATCAGCAGAAGATCCCTGATCTCGCCAGGAATTTACGCAAGGAGCTTCGGTCCGCGAAATACAAAAAATTTGCTGACACCTTAGCCGATGAGGGTTTTGGGAAGGTCTTCAAGGACTACGATGCGTGCTATGAGGTCCTCGGGGCGATGGTCCGGTTTCGATGTCATAAAGGCTGCCGGTCTGGTGGTGGACCCCCATTCTGTAAAATCCGTGCCTGCAATCAGAAGAAAGGATTGGAGGGTTGTTGGCAGTGTGATACTTTTGAGACATGTGCGAACCTTGAGTTTCTGACGCCTGTTCATGGAGATGCTGCTAGGAAAAACTTGCGGATATTGAAAAAGAAAGGGCCTGAGAAGTTCGTAGTGGGGACGCGTCATTGGTAGGCTAGCGGTCTCATACCAGTGTTTCTGTGAGAGTGTGATAGAAGGCCTTTTGTGTTTTTCGTTCAAGCCAGGGATAATGCCCGCAGTTCTTCAGCAGTATGAGGCGGAAGTTTGGGAGGATCTTTGCGAGAGGCTTGGAGACGCCGCTAGGGGGGTGGGGATCGCTGTCACCGTGGATAGCAATCACGGGGCAGCGGATGTCTTGTCCTTCACGGAGGAGCTTTCCGGTCTTTCGCCATTGTTCTGCTTCGTTCCAGATTGAGGTGAAGACGTCGTAGCGGAAGACCATCTTCGACTCATCGTAGGGAAGCAGGTCGATGGAGTCTACTGTGGTGAGTAACTGGCCGATGTCGCGAAAGATGGTGTTTCGGTGTGTTTCATCTGGTTGATTGAGTTGTTGTTGCAGTTCGTGGAGGCGGTGTCTGCCGTCTGTGCCGAGACGTTTGAGCCGGGTTTTGGCGACGGTGTCTGCGTATCGGTCTTCGAAGGGTCCGCTGCTGATCAGGATGAGTTTTCTAACGAGACTGGGGTGTCGGGCGGTGAAGAGGTACGCGAGCCAGGCGCCCCAGGAGTGACCGATGAGCATGTACGGTTCGGTGCCGTAGGTTTGGAGGACTTCGGAGAGCTCGTGGAGTTGGCCTTCGATGGTGTAGGCGGAGAGGAGAGGTTCTAGTACACCTTGGGTTCTGGAGAGTTCTTCGGCGACCGTATACATCTCGCCTATGGCTCCGGGTCCTCCGTGGAGGACGACGGTGCGGTAGGGGGCTGTTCCGTGGAGTCGCAGTGGGTCCGTCATAGGTGTTTTTTTTTATCGACTCATAGCTCGTTTGAACATGGGGACTGCGACGGCGAGCATGACGATGCCGAAGCCGATGAGGATGACGAGTTCGAGGAAGACGGCGTCGATGCCGGCGCCGAGGACCATGACTTTTCTCATGGCGGTGGTCGCATAGGTGAGAGGGAGGAAGTGGGCGAAGTCTTGCATGTACCAGGGCATTTGGGCGAGGGGGAAGAAGACGCCGGAGAGGAACATCATGGGGAACATGAGGGTCATCATGACCATGGTGGCGGTTTCTTCTCTGTCGGTGAAGGAGGTGATGAGGATGCCGAGTCCGACGAAGCTGAAGACGGTTAGGAGGACGAGTAAGATGACGAGGAGGATGTTGCCTTGGATGACGACGCCGAAGAGGCCGATGGCGAGGAGGAGGATGATGAAGCCTTGGATCATGCCGCGGATGGTTTGTGCCATGACTTTGCCGAGGATGATGGAGAGGCGGTTGATGGGGGCGACGAGCATGCCGTCTAAGGTTCCTATGTCTTTTTCGTAGGAGATGGCGTGGGGGAGTCCTGTCATGAGTGCCATCATGACGACCATGCAGATGATGCCGGGTGCGACGAATTGGAAGTAGTTGGGGTCGCCGGGGACGATGCCTTTGAATTCGGTCTTGTAAGGGGTGATCATGGTGCCGGCGGCGCTGTAGGAGATGTGGTAGGTGACGTTGAGGGTGTGGGCGGCGGCTTGGGTGCCCATCATGCTGATGACTTGGCTCATGACGCCTTCCATGGTGGCGGAGAGTTGTGGGTTGGATTGGTCGATGACGATGGTGATGTAGCCTTGTTTGCCGCTTTGGAGGTTGGTGGTGAAGTTTTCGGGGATGATGATGCCGCCGTTGATGGTGTTGTCTTGGAGTTGTTTCTTGATGTCGTCGAAGCCGGTGGCGGTGGAGATTTTCATCATGTGGGTGTTGTTGTTGATCATTTCGAGTTGTGTGATGAAGGTGGTGCCTTGTGTGCCGGTGTCTTGGTTGGCGAAGGCAATGGGGGTGTCTTTGATGGTGGTGCCGGTGGGGAAGATGAAGCCGACCATGACCATCATGAAGAGGGGCATGAGGATGAGCATGACGAGGCGGATTTTGCTGCGGCTGAATTCTACGAGGTCTTTCCAGCAGATCCAGAAGCTGTGTTTGAGGATGTGTCGTTTGGACATAGGGGGTTGTCTCCTTTTGTTTTTTTATCGTACGCGTGCGGTTGCGCGTCGTCGGCCGGGGCCGTGGCCGCCGCGTCCGCGGTGGTTGACGGTTTCGGTGACTTTTTCTCGGACTTGGCGTCCGGTGAGGTGGAGGAAGACGTCTTCGAGGCTGGGTTCGATGTTGCGGACTAAGGCGACTTTCGCGCCGTGTTTTCTGAGGAGGTCGATGATGGTGTCGAAGGCGTTGGGTCCGAGGACGTGTGCTTTGATGTGTGTTTCGTCTTCTTGTGTGACTGTTTGGACGAGGCGTGAGGCTTGGACGGCAACGATGATGGCGGGTGTGAGGTTGGTGATTTGGATGTCGAGGACGGTGGTGTCGGTGCCGTTGACGAGTTTTTTGAGGTTGGCGGGTGAGTCGAGGGCGACGATGTTGCCTTTGTCGATGATGCCGATGCGGTCGCAGAGCATGTCTGCTTCGGCCATCATGTGGGTGGTGAGGATGATGGTGGTGCCTTGTTCGGTGTTGATGTTGCGGATGAGGTCGCGGATGTCGCTGGTGGATTGGGGGTCTAAGCCTAGTGTTGGTTCGTCGAGAAAGAGGATGGCGGGTTGGTTGACGAGGGCTCTGATGACGTTGATGCGTTGTTTCATGCCGGTGGAGAACGTGCCGATTCTGGCGTCTGCCCATTTGTCCATGCGGACGTAGGCGAGGAGTTCGTTGATGCGTTTTTGGAGTTGGGGTTCGGGGATGTTGTAGAGTCTGCCGAAGAGGGCGAGGTTTTCTCTGGCGGTGAGGTCGTCGTACATGATCATTTTTTCGCTGACGAGGCCGATGTGGGTGCGGACTTGGCTGTCTTGGGTGACGATGTCGAAGCCGGCGATGGTGGCGGTGCCGTTGGTGGGTCGGGTGAGGGTGCAGAGCATGCGGATGATGGTGGATTTGCCTGCGCCGTTGGGTCCGAGGAGGCCGAAGATTTCGCCGGTCATGACTTGGAAGCTGACGTCGTCGACGGCGGTGAAGTCGCCGAACATTTTCTTGAGGTGGGTGATGGTGATGGCGGCCTTGCCGGTCTTATGGTGATGCGTGTGGTTGGTGGTGGATGTGGCGGGGAGGATGGCTTTGCCGGTGGTTTTGCAGGAGGGGCAGGTGACGACGACGGGTTCGCCGGGTGCGCCGGTGACGACTTCAATGGTGCTGCAGGAGGGGCATTTGAAGTGCTTGGTGACGGTGGATTGGGTGGTGGGCATGGGGGATCACTTCTTTTTTATTTTGGAGCGGATTTCGGTGATGTTGTCGCTGAGGAAGCCGAGGTATTGTTCCATGGTCTCCTGGTTGACGAGGGTGATGTTGTTCATGTGGGGGTTGCCGATGACGACGAGGGTATCGCCTTTGTTGATGTCGAGTTCTCGGCGGAGACTGATGGGCAGGACGATCTGGCCGCGTTCGCCGACCGTGGTGCTACCGTAGAATTTCATTTTTTTCATGGAAATCCCATCTAGGTTGGAAGCTAGGGACCCTGAAGCAAAGAGGGGCTATAAATAACTTTTCCTACTTTTCATACTATTCATATTCATCGTGGTGGGACGGAAAAAGGAATGAAGGCTAATATAGGGGATGTCTATTTGAGGTCAACGCTTCCGCAACGGTATCCTTGAGGAAGCCTGTATGGGGGTATTGTCTCGTGGCAGCCATCATCGACATCAAAGACCTCACCAAGACGTACGAGAAACGCACGGTCGTTGACCATCTTAACCTCCAGATTGAGCAGGGGGAGATCTTCGGTCTGTTAGGGCCGAACGGCGCCGGGAAGACCACGACGCTGCTGATGCTGACGACCCTGAAGCCTCCGACATCAGGCACCGCGCTGATCAACGGGTTCGATATCAACAAGAAGCCGGACAAGGTACGCAAATCCATCGGCATCGTTTTCCAAGAACCGAGTACTGATGAGATCCTGACCGGCTACGAGAACCTCAAGCTACACGGCTGGCTGTACGACATGCCTGACGACCTGCTCAAGGAACGCCTCGCTGACGTCCTCAATCTCGTCAAACTCACTGACCGGAAAAACGACCGCGTCAAGAAATACTCTGGCGGGATGCGCCGACGCCTCGAACTCGCCCGCGGCCTCATGCACCATCCGAAGGTCCTGTTCCTTGACGAGCCGACGCTCGGCCTTGATCCTCAGTCCCGCGAAGGCCTATGGGAGTACATCGAGAAGCTGTCGGCGGAGAAGAACATGACCATCATCTTGACGACGCATTATATGGACGAGGCGGACCGGCTCTGCGACCGGCTCGCCATCATGGACAACGGCAAGATCGTCATCATGGACACGCCCAAACAGCTCAAGGCGAACCTCGGCGGAGACATCATACGGCTCAAGGCAGCGCACCTTGACCAGGAACGGCTGAAAGCACTCCCCTATGTCAAGAAAATCTCGCCTTGCGACGGTGAACTTTGCCTCACGGTGGAAAACGCAAGCTCCCATCTTCAGGAGATTCTCTCACTCGTCGGTAAGGTCGACTCCGTTGAGGTCCGCATCCCCACGCTCGACGACGTTTTCCTGCATTATACGGGTAAAGCCCTCAAAGAAGCGAACACGCAGGGCACCTGGGGACCTGGCTCTATGACCGCGGAGGCGGACGAATGAGCGAGTTGAAAGGCATCTACGCCCTCTGGTATCGCGAGTTCAAGGTCTTCACACGGGAACGCTCCCGGGTCATCGCCTCCATCATCAACCCGCTGCTGTGGTTCTTCATCATCGGCGGCGGACTGGGCACCTTCGTCTCGTTTGGGGCTGTCGGGTTCCAGACCTTCATCTTCCCCGGCATCCTCATCCAGATCGCGCTGTTCTCCGCCATTTTCTTCGGCGTTTACATTGTCTGGGACAAAAAAGTCGACTTCATGAAAGAAGTCCTCGTCGCCCCCATGAGACGCACCTCCATCTTCGTCGGCAAGATCCTCGGCGGGTCGACCGACACCCTCATCCAGGCAATCATCCTCATCGTCATCGGCATCGGCTTGTCCTTCGCCGGCATCCTGCAAATCCACTTCACAGTCCTCTCGATCCTCGTGACCGTCGCCTTCCTCTTCGTCACCACCATCGGGCTCTGCGCGATTGGCCTGATCATCGGCTCACAGATGGAAAGCCCCGAGGGATTCCAGCTCATCATCAGCTTCCTCATCTTCCCCTTGTTCTTCCTCTCCGGCGCCCTCTTCCCGATTACGAATCAGTCTGGCTGGCTGGCAGACTTCATCCTCATCAACCCTGTCACCTACGCGGTCGACGGCATGCGTGGCGTCCTCATCGGCGGCCCCACCGTCCGCTTCTCCCCTTGGCTGGACTTCGGCGTCATCACCGTGTTCTCCCTCGTCATGGTCCTCATCGGCACCTACGCGTTTAAAAAGATGAAGCTGTAACCTTCAAATACCGGCAACCCATCGATGTACCCTGTATGAAAGACGACGACGTGAAGCGAGCAGTCAAAAAACACTACGCCCAGACCGCCACCAAAGGCACCAGCTGCTGCGGCACTACAGACAAGGACATCAGCAAGACGCTCGGCTACGCCGAAGGCGACCTCACCAAATTCTCAGAAGCCAACCTCGGCCTCGGCTGCGGCAACCCCACCGCGCTCGGCACCCTGAAACCCGGAGAAACCGTCCTCGACCTCGGATCCGGCCCCGGCCTCGACTGCTTCCTCGCCGCCCAAAAAGTCGGACCTACCGGCACCGTCATCGGCGTCGACATGACCGAAGCGATGATCAAAAAGGCACGCGCGAACGCCACACACTTCAGACTCACCAACGTCGAATTCCGCCTCGGCGACATCGACCACCTCCCTATAGACCCTGCCACCATCGACGTGATCATCAGCAACTGCGTCATCAACCTCGCACCCGATAAACCCAAGGTCTTCGCCGAAGCCTACCGCGTCCTCAAACCCGGCGGCCGCATGTATATCTCCGACATTGTTCTTCTCAAAGAACTCAGCGAACAACAACGCAACAACGTCGACCTGCTCACCGGCTGCGTCAGCGGCGCACTTCTCCGCGACGACTACCTAGCCATCATCAAAAAAACAGGGTTCACCGTCAAAATCCTCAGCGAAAACACCGCTATCAGCAAACTCCAATACAATGGTATCCCTCTTGAAAGCCTCACCATTGAAGCCCGCAAACCCAGCCACGCCCGTTGAAACCCGCATTCAGGTTGCAGAGAAAAACCCCATGATCCACGACCTGAGCACATCGCTGAGGATGATCACCACAACGGCCATCCCCACATGTATCGCAATCGCAGAGTACGGATTCACACCCTGTTCCTTTGAGATAATATAACTCATGACCACCAGCAACGACAAACCCCAGGTCACCGAGCAGGCGATCGCAAACACCGTCGGAAGGAAGAACACAAACGCGATGAAGACAAGGATGACGGCAAACCGCGTTATGAAATTCAACACCGTCGACACCCGGACCACGCGCTGCTGCTTCAAATCAGACTCCTGAAAAATATGGATCCCCAGGGAATCCGAGATGTTATCCGCAATCGCGATAATCAACAGCGACCCAATGATACTGAACTGCGGGTTCGGCGTCCCACTCAGACCGATGATGAACGCTAGACAGGTGATGATCGCAGACGTCGCCCCAAAACTATATTTCGTTAAATGCGACATAAATACGGCACCAGGAATTACCTAGTGTTATTAAACATTCTTGCCTCATGAAAGAGCCGGTAACTTCAAATATCGTATGAAGTTTTAACGCATTAAAGAGGAACGAAAGACTATGAAAAAAATAGCCTTGCCACTTATTCTTGTGATACTTGTCTGCCTAAGCTTTTCCGGATGCCTCGGCGATAAAAGCAAGTTCGTCGGCACATGGCAATACTCTGAGGGCGGATCTATCACCTTCTACGACAACAATTCTGTCAGCATCACGAACATACGACCCCTCGGCGTGATTCAACTCGACGGCGTGTTCACGTACTCGATAGCCAACAACAACGTCACCTTCACCTCCTCAGGGTCCTCAGGCGTCTCCGTCAACATCGCATTCGCTTACAGCTTTACCAATGACAACACCCTCGTTCTCACCAGAAGCGACATCAGCCTGACACTCGTCAAAACAAGTTAAAAAGGGAAAAAAGAATGAAGGGAGAGATGTGTTTACAGTAGTTTAAGCACTGTTATCTCTCTGCTTGCGTTCAATCCCTCAGAATCGTAAGCGACGACCTTGAGGACATGTTTTCGCAGACTCACACCGGACCATGTCCAGCTGTACGGCTCGGAAGTCACCGTCGATTTCAACTTGCCATCCAGATAGAACTCGACCTTCGATACATCTCCGCCGCCATAGAACATATCCTCAAAATATATGGAGACGTTCACTGATCCGATGATAACCGGCGACGAGCGCGGAATCACCCGCTTATTCTGGATATATAACGCGTTCAGTGGTTGCAGGAAGTAAAACGTCGGTTTTTGCGGAGTCATGCTCACATTCTGCCACATGGTCGCATTCGCGACACCATCGTGACGATACGGGTCATAAAGAGCGTAGCCGGACAGATGGATATCACGATACAACTCTCCAGGAGCAACCCTTATGGTATAGAAGCCGTCTGAGGCCGTCGTCGTGTCTTTGGTGTAGCTACGGCCGGTGAGGATATCCATCCATTGATAGCTCAGTTGTGCGTTCGCGATCCCAGCCTCGGAATCGGCATTCGTCAGATACCCACAGATGACCGCGGTCTCGGCGGGATGCGGCACGAGCGAGAGATTCGCCCAGCACGTCCCCAGGTCCTCAACATGCAGGCCTTGGATTGAGGCATCGAAATAATCCTGCTGCTGCACCGTGACATCGAGTGTTCCTGCGGCGGCCATCATGGAATAAAACCCGGCGGCATCAGTAAACGTCTGGTTGGTGTAGGACTGCCCGGAGGTTCCATGCCACCGTATGCTGACCTCGGATCCGTTCATCGGCAGACCCGTGTTCGCATCCGTGATATATCCGCATAGCGTCGCGTTCTCAGCCGGTCGAGGATATATTGTGATGTTCAGTGACTTGACTTGACCGTCGTTCAGAGTGAACGTCCCGGAATCTCGGTTACAGTAGCCATCTGCTGAGACACTGAGTCGATAGCGACCAGCAGGAGCAGCCACTTCATAAAATCCTGAGGGATCCGTCGAGGTCACGTTCTCATAGCTTTCGTACCCAGAGGTTCTCCCGTGGAGATCCACAGTCGCCCCAGCGATAGGTACTGAACTGACAGCGTCTTTGACGAACCCGTGGACGAGGCCTCCTGCATTCAATGATCGCATGGGTGTGTCCGGTAGAGTCACTGTAGTAGTCTGTTCGGTCTTTTGAGAAGAAAGTGTTACTAAGGGGAGTTCGCCTGGATATCCATCATAGATGGTTGGCGTCTGCATGAAGGCTCGCGGCGCCGTGTAATTGAAGACTTCCTCTGCAGTCACGATACCGTCATGATTTTTATCCGCAAAGCCTCGAAGGCCGTCGATAAGCATCGGAGCGAATCCACCAGACATGGCTTCTTCGTCTTCTTTACTACCCATAAGGACGACTCGGTTTTCCCCCTTAACGTGGTTACCAAATGCCTTGATTAATCTCCAGTGGTCGTTGAACCCGCCGGCGTAGCAGCTGTCCACAATCAGGCAGACACTTTGAGATGGAAGATGGTTGAGTTCCACGTTGATGTCATCATCAATCAGAACATCTGTGGGTATGGCGAACCCCCAGTAGGTGACCAGCATCTCATCAACGCTGTCCGCCTCGTCCTTCGGAAAGAGATCCAGCGGCTTGCCTTGTGGGGTGAGCAAGGGGCTTCCATGGGTGCTGAGGAAGACGACGGAGACGTCGGTTGATTTCTCATGTGTCCGCAGCCAGCGGAAGCCATCGAAGATGTTTTTCAACGTCGCATTCTCGCCTCTGATGACTTTGACGTGGTCCGGGAGGTAGCCTGAGTCAAGAAGGGTCTGTGCGAAGGTGTCGACTTCGCTGAGCATGTCTGGGCGGTCTTGTTCTGGGTTTTCTGCGTAGACGCCGATGCCGACACACAGTGCCCAGTAATTGGATGCTTTGAAGGTGGTTGGTGATGAGGTACTTCTCAAAGCGGTGGCGGCTGGTATTGTTGCGGTCAGCAGAAGGATTAGGATGACAGCGAACGATTTGACTCTCGTAGGTTGAATGGTTTTCATTTTTATCTTCCCCAAAAGTATGTTAGAAAAATGAAGGGCGGTTGTATTTAAATATTTTCTTCCCAAATCCATCCATAGTTTTTTTTGATTGATTATGAAAACGAATTTCTATTATCAGGAGAGGTTGATTTGATGGGGGGCGGGTTCTGTGGTGGTGAGTTCTTGGAAGACGCCGAGTTGTTTGTTTTTCATGACGTTGTCCCAGGTGAAGTAGCGACCGTTCATGGCGACGTAGACGCCGGGTGGGAGGGCTTGGGCATAGGCGAGGGCACTACCGAGGTTGAAGAGGCCGTCACTGCTGCCGAAGCGGTAGGGGATCATCGCGCCGGTGAGCACAATGGTTTTATCGGTGATGATGTGTCCGAGGAGTCGTGCGGTGTCTGCCATGGTGTCGGTGCCGTGGGTGATGACGATGCGGTCTTCGGGGGATTGTCGGCAGCAGTCCAGGATGCGTTGTCGGTCTGCTTCTGTCATGGTGAGGCTGTCTTTCATCATGATGGTGTCGATGACGACTTTGAGGTAGCAGTGGCCGAGTTTCAGCATCTCGGGGACGTGGGTTTCTCGGAAGAAGAGGGTGCCGTCCAATTCATCGTACTCTTTGTCGAATGTGCCTCCGGTGACCATGATGCGGACTTTGGTGACCATTGTGGATTATCCCTCCGAGTGGCTGGACGGTAAGCAGTCCAGTGTTTTTTAAGGTTCCGGACTAAATCGGTAGAAGAGCCAGTGGATCCAGCCGGCGATGTCCAAGATGACGCTCTGGTTGACGTTGCTGGGGGTGAGGTAGTCCTTGTTTGATGGCGGCGTGCCGGCGGGCATGAAGAGATGGCTGAGGCTCGTATAGGAGTTGAAGGAGACGTTCTGGCGGATGCCGAAGGCTGCCTGCCAGCGGAGGAAGTCGTCGGTGTAGTTCACCTGGTAGTCTCGTTTCCCTTGCAGGAAGTACATCGGTATTGTGAGGTTCAGCGCGGTCGCAACCTGGTTGTAGGCTTCGAGGTCGACCCAGTAGGCTTTCCCTGCGCCGATGTAGACCTCCCCGGGTTTGATGGTTTCGGGGTGGTGGATCTTTTCGACGGCAGCGGTCATGTTCTGGATGATGCCTTCCCAGTACGGGGTGATGTTGCCTTGGAGGCTGGCGAGGTAGATGGTCTGGTTCAAGGCGATGTCTTCTAGATGTCGGGCGGGGGCGGCGAGCATGATGAGGCCGGCGATCCCGGTCATGTTGGCGGCTATGCGTGGCGCCAGCATTCCTCCTAGGCTATGCCCAAGGACGAAGACTTTTGAAGGGTCGACCTTTGGCGTCGACCGCAGGAGGCTAACGGCGAACTGTGCGTCCTGGACGGTTTCGTCCCAGACGGTGATGTTGTCCAGCTGCCGGGCCATTTGAGTACTGTATTGTCGCGTCCTCTTCTCATAGCGTAGCACGACGATGCCTTGCGAGGCGAGTCCCCAGGCGAGGTCTTTGAACGGTTTGTTCGCCAGGATCATCTCATCGCGGTCGTTTGGCCCTGAGCCATGGACAAGGACGATCGCGGGGAACGGACCCGCGCCGTTCGGCATGCTCAACGTCCCAGGCAACGGCCACGACCCATTAGCGCCCACCGTCACGTTCATCTCAGTGAACGCGCTGAGGTTCGCGTACGACGGAGGACGATACTCACCTGACAAGTCAGACGGGATGAGATGGAGTCCTGCCACCAGCTGATGATCGCCAAACGTCACCTGTACATCCACGGTCTGCTGCCCGGAAAACAAGCACGTCAGGAACACACTCGTATAATTCTGCTGCGTCGTCACCCGCGTCTGGGTGACGTTCTGAAACACGCCGTACTGCTGCTGCACCGACGACCAGATTCCCTCCAACTGTGCAGCCGAAGTCGCATTCTTTAAAGCCGTCGTACACCATGTCGAAAACACACTACCTAGCGTCCCGTTGTTCAACCGTTGCAGGAATTCCACCGCCCGGGACTCATCATCCACCACAGGCGTCGGACCCGGCGACTTCTCATTACACCCAGCGAACATCACTAGCACCAACAGCATCACGACAAAGACACTCGCCATCATTTTACGCATGACACATACACTTCCAATCAAACGGGACGAACCACACAGAAAACAACCCACACCTAAAAACCTATCCCCTCACCCCCAAACCACCTTGCATTTAAACCACCTCCCTGCCAACGAAGCAACCGATAAAAACCACCACCACCATCAAGATACCACCGAGAAACGATCCCCCATGCACCCACACCACCTCCTCCCCATCCTCACCCTCACACTCCTCCTCACCACACCCGCCATCGCCACACCCACCCAGACACTACCAGACCTATCCTTCATCACCGCAGACACCGCCACCACCGTCGCCCACACCTTCCTCACCACCCACAGTATCACCGCCACCCAAAACCCTCCCACCCTCATCACCCACCATGACACCCCGCTCTTCTACCTCATCACCCTACAGCCCACCGGCTACATCCTCGTCACCGCCGACACCCGCCTCCCACCCATCCTCGCCTACAGCACCACCAGCCCCTTCACCGACCCCACCGACCCAGACCACACCCTCCTCACCCTCGCCACCACCGACATCATCGACCGACTCCACACCATCACCACCCTCAACACCACCATACTCAACACCCGCAACATCCAATGGACCACCCTCACACAAGGCACCGCCACACTGCCCTCCACCTACCGCCAATGGCCCACCGCCAGCACCACCACCTACGGCGGCTGGCTCGAGACCACCTGGAGCCAGACCACACCCTACAATGACCTCTGCCCCATCGACCTCGCCACCCAACAACGCAGCGTCGCCGGCTGCCCCGCCGTCGCCATGGCCCAAATCCTCAACTACCACCAGACCACCAACCATATCACTTTCAACGACACCGACGACTACCACCACGACTACGGCGGCAACAACTACATCATCGACGACGACCACACCACCTACCAATTCCCCAGCTTCCCCGAACTCAACACCGACCTCACCACTCTCACAGCCCACTGGCGGACACATACACCCCTCACCGACACCGACGAAGCCGCTCTCGTCTTCGCCTGCGGTGTCGCCGCCACACAAGTCTACAACCCCCAAGGCTCCGGCACCTTCAGCGTCCAACAAGCTTACGACGCCTACCAACGCTTCGGCTTCACCAACAGCAGCCTCCTCAAACAAAACACCACCGACACCTACACCCAAATCCAAGATGATATCAAACTCGGGCTCCCCGCCCACCTCGCCGTCGTCACACCACAATGGGACGCAGGCCACAACCTCGTCATCGACGGCTACACCACCGACGGCTACTACCACTGCAACTTCGGCTGGAAAGGCAGCTACGACGGCTGGTACCTCCTCCCCCAAGAACTCCCCTACAACCTCACCGTCCTCGAAGGCGTCATCGTCCACATCCGCCCCAACGACCACTCCCGGCTCACCGCCACCAGCGCACTGAACTGGGACACCGTCAAACGAAAAACCACCCTCACCGGCACCATCACCCTCCAAGCCACCGCAGACCTCAACACCACCACCCCCTGGGAGATCACGGACACGCCAGACTGGGGCACCTGGACTTGCTCCCCCACCAACGGCACCATCACCCCCACTACTCCCCAGACCATCACCATCACAGCCACAGCCCCCAGCCAACGCAACCACCACTTCACAGGACACATCAGCATCATCAACCCCACTGACCCCTCCGACTACTGCATCGTGCACCTCTCCGTCACCACCCCACTCAGCTACCCTGGATGGATGGCGCGCTTCCCCCGCCTCGCTGAACTCTTCGATCGCCTCTTCCCATAGCAAGCTTGAAGGGGAACTTTAAAAAACAGATGCCTGATTATGCCGCCTCATGGGAAGACTAGGGCGTAGCTGGCAACTCATGAAAACCAGCCTGCATGTACTACGACAAGACAAAGAGATCATCATCCTGCCGATACTGTCCTTCTTCTCCGCCGTCATCATCCTCGGCTCCTTCGTCGGCGGCTTCTTCTTCACCGGCATGCTCTTCACCTTCTCCTGGGTCCTCATCATCGGCCTGCTCCTCATGTACTTTCTTCTATACTTTGTTATCATTTTCTTCAACACGGCAGTCATCGCCTGCGCCAACATCAGGCTTAACGGCGGCGACCCGACCATCCGCGACGGCATCGGCATCGCCAGTCAACACCTTAAAAAAATCATCCTGTGGTCTCTTATCTCCGCCACCATCGGCATCATCCTACAGGCTGCCAGAGAACGCAGCGGATGGCTTGGGCGGATCCTTGTCGCCGTGGTCGGCTTCGCCTGGACCGCGATCACGTTCTTCATCATCCCCGTCCTCATCTATGAGGACAAAGGCATGTGGGACTCCATTAAAAGCAGCGGCCACCTATTCCGCAAGACATGGGGAGAGACTATCGCCGGCGAGCTCGGCTTCGGCATCATCTTCTTCCTCGTCGCCCTCGTCGGCTTCCTACCGATCATCTTCGGGATCATGACTGCGGACTTCTATGTCATCATCATCGGCATCGTCTTCGCCGCGCTCTTCTGGATCATCCTCGGCGCGGTCGCCTCAGCTTTGAACGGCATCTACGTCGCAGCACTTTACAACTATGCGACCAAAGGCAAGCTGCCAGAGCCGTACGACCCAACGCTTCTCCCACAAGTCCAACCAGCCACAGGAAACATCTAAGACGTAGGCAAGAAAAGGAGAGAATAACGGATCAGGATCAGCGTTTGAGTGTCACGCCACGCTGATTCTGGTATGTTCCAGACCTTTGCTGATACAACGCCTTCGGCTCACTTTCTAACCGTTCGAACACGATCTGACAGAACCGGTCCCCGATAGGAATCTCCACGGGTTCATGGCTGGCGTTGAAACACCCGAACGTCAACGTCCCCTGAAAACCGGCATCGACTTTCCCGAAACTCGCAAGAATCCCCTTCCGTGCATAGCTCGAACGGATCCACAGCTGCGACGTCACCTGCGGCCCCATGCGCACGAATTCCTTCGTGCTGATCGCAAACCAGGTCAATGGAGGAACCACCGCCAGACCTTCCTTGATGTGACTGCCGGATTTCTTAATGAACACCTCGTCAATCGAGAGGTCATAGCCGTTCGGCGTCAGGTTCTTCTCCTGAAAAGGCTCGATGCCCAGGCTGCCGTCCGCAAGACCCGCCTCGATATCCCGATCAGAGAACACCGCCATACGAGATCACTGGATAGTAATCTTCTTGATCGTCACAGGCTCCAGCGGCTTGTCACCCCGGTCGGTGCGCACCGTGCTGATCGCGTCAACGACCTCCATACCGGAGACGACCTTGCCGAACACCGGATGTTGACTAGCCTTTGGCGGCTTGTCGAAATCGAGGAACGTGTTGTCCACGAGGTTGATGAACCACTGGCTGCCGCCGGTGTTCGGACCGCAGTTCGCCATCGCGATCGTCCCACGCACGTTGCTGAGATCCTTGTGGAACTCATCCTTAATCGTGTACCCCGGTCCACCCGTACCGATGCCCTTCGGGCAGCCACCCTGGATCATGAACTTCGGGATAACCCGATGAAAAATCAAACCGTTGTAGAAGCCTTGGTTGACGAGCTTCTCAAAGTTACCTGCTGTGAGCGGTGCTTTGTCATCAAACAGCTCTATCGTGAACGTACCTTTACTGGTTTCAAAGACAGCTTTGTGGTTGGTCATGCAAAATCCTCCTTGTTATTCGATGGTAATGGAATTGATGATGATGTCAGTGTAGGGTTTTCCAGCCGGGTCGCCATTCGCTCCTGGGGCATGCGACTGGCTGGCGATGTCGCGAACTATCTCGATGCCTTGAACTGTCACCCCAAACGCCGCGTATTTTCCATCAAGACTCGACTGGGCGCCATCACAGATGAAGAACTCCGCGGCACCGCCGACCTTCGCCCCGGTGCTCGCCATGGAAATCGCGCCATCCACATGCTTCACAGTACTAGTCTCAAACGGGATATTTCCATACGGACTGGTTCTCTGCGAGCCGTTAGCGAGATATCGGCCTGCTTGAATCATAAAATTAGCTCCTATCCGATGGAAGATGATCCCGTTGTAAAACCCGGCGTTGACCAATCGGACGAAGTTATTGACCGTCTGCGGCATCTTATCGCGGAACAACTCGACTCTGAACGTCCCAAGACTCGTATCAAAAACCGCCACAGGGTTCGATGTCGTGGTGTTCGACGCATTTTTCGGATACACCGCCCAGGCTGATACCGCTGCAACGATGACAACCACAAGGATGATACCGACCTGCACACCACGGGAGGACAGAGGATTTTTCTTCACTTGAGAGGGATTCGACCGTTTCCGAGAGACTGTTTCAGCTGCCATACGGACTCACGTCCCCCGTAAAAGAAGAAGACTGATAAAGCCTTTTCCTACCGATGCCCGCGCCTTACCCGGTGACGTTGAACGCACCGATACTGGACACCTGCCGATTCCCACCAGTGTCCAATGCCACAACCCAGTACGAGACCGTGGTCCCCGCGGGAAGCTGCCCGACCTCATACCCATAGACCGGGAGGTTCGACAGATTCCGCAACGGGTCCTCCTCATGACGCGCCTGCACTGGAGAATCCGCATACCGATACATCGGATATGAGAACGTAACCCCGTCATACGTATACCAGAACACCACAGAAGTAAGCCGAAACGGGCTACCTGACGTCACGTTCGCCTCGGCGACGATATTGCTGGTATTCACCGGCGCATCCGGCGATACCACCACCTGGTGAATCTCAGGACCCCACGTATGACCACTCTCATTGACCGCGAACCAGACCCTCGCCACCGACGAAAGCCCGGAAACATCCACCGCACGCGCCTCCACAATATGGTCACCTAAGGAAAGATTGGAACAGTCCCAGGACCCCGACCAGACCGATGTTCCGTTCGCCGGCACCCATGAGCCGTTATCAACTCGGACGTCCACACGATCAATCCCCCCGGCATCCTGACAGGAACCCGAGATATTCAACACCCTGCGATTGATGATAGTCCCTTGGACCGGGGAGAACACCGTCAGCAGAGGCGGCGTCCGATCTTGGAGATACACGGTGATCGTATCCGTGGCATTCCCACAGAAGGCACTGATCGGATAGAACCGACCGGGAGTCACACACGACGCGTTCCATGCGAACATCCAGATACCGTCCACCGGAGATAGAGCATAATGCCCGCAGCCGACGAACACCGTCACCGGCCCGCTCGAAACCCCCGAGATAGAAATCGTATCACCGATCTCGAAGATCGGCGTAGCAAACAACGTCGTATCCGGAGTGACGATGTGGACATAATCCGTCTTCGCCGGCGCCCGTGTTTCCAATGAAAAATCAAGGACGACAGTGGTCGTCTCCGCAGGATTGCGGAAGACAAGGAACCAGTCCTGCAACTGGGTCGCGACTGAGAGATTCCCCAAATCATTGTCAACCAAGGGATACCCTCTGAACAGCTTCCCTGCCTGGTACTTCGCAAGGTTTCCTGCATCGACTAAGAAGCAACTCAGGCGGCCGGGGATTTCCTGAGATCCTACACCATTAGAGAAGAAGGACAGCTGCTGCTGAGACGCGGACGTAGAGAACCTAAGATGCATCGCAAGCTCACCAGACGGAAGATTGCCCTTGACCATGCGTACGGGCTTGCGGGAGAAATCAGGCATCAGTATCGTAAACGAACGGTCGGCGTGAGTATCAAGTGACCGTAGGGTATTATGTCGTGCCAACTGCCAGGGCTTCTTGATATTTCCGGCCTGAATGAGGAACAGATACTCGATGTTCTTCCCAAGCTGGAAACTACAGCGGCCATCAAGGTCCGTGTAGTTCCAGGTCGTGATTGTCGCACCCTGGATCTCACCGGGGATCGCATTGAACCGTTCATGCACTCGGTCGAAGAGGCGAGTCAGCAACCGACCTTTCAGAATCAATGGAAGACGGTCCCAAATCGCCTGGATCTTACCCCAGACCAGGTTCTTGTAATACGTGATGTCCTTTGGACCTGTGACCAGGACAACGACCCTTGCGCCGTCGACAGGCTGCATGTGCGCATCAAGGACATGGAACGAAACGGTGATCCGGTCCTCAGGATGGATGTAGCGGGAGGTGTCGTCTTTGATGGTGTCGTCACCACGCCAGGTGTAGATGGCGGACATGTTCTTGCCCCAGCCGTAAGCATAGACATCAGGTTCATCTACAGCGCCACCGCTGTCACTCCACCAGTTGTCGTTCTCATGCCAACCGTGTTCGTAGAACTCACGCCAGACATGGTCCTCGCCGACGTTGCACGCCGGAATCGAGGGGATGAGGGCAGCGCGTTGCGCCGCGACCGCGATAGACTGCAGCTCGCCGCACCAGCCGTTATGCTCGTGCGCAATGATACTGGGTTTCCCAGGGCGATCGCCAACGGCCTGGTTGGGAACCGTTTTACCGACCCAGTAGCTGACAGCCTCGATTGCTGTAGGGTGAGCCTGGATACTTGGTGTCCAGAGACGGTTGCCTGCCTCGTAGTAAGATTCATTGTCCCAAAGGTACTGAATGTTGGCAAGTTTTTCTTTGAGGAGAGGGTATCCCAGGTCGTTGTGGTCGAAGACGTAGCTGCGCCACAGGGATCCATAGGTGGCGTCAATATCGCCGAGCGTCAGTTTCGGATGTACGACGTACCAGTAATAAATCTGTGGTGGCAACAAGATGGTTTCTGCTGTGCCGTTTCGCAGGATGTTGTATTGGAGGGTGGAGTAGTAGTTGCCGTCGCTGTTGTCGTAATCCTTGATGGTGACGTACTGGAGGTCTTGGTCATGGTCGTAGAGCGCTTGGGCGTTTTCAAGGAGCAACGCCGGTGTGGGGACTTTACCGCGGGGGCATTCGGCGAGGGAGAAGGCGATTTCGTCGCAGAGTTGGCGGCTTGTGTTGATGAGCAGGTCCGCGTACGGCTGCGGGTCCGGGAGGCTGTGGAATTGTCGGATGAGGTCGCGTTGGATCCAGACGGGTGCTTTCGCGACCGCTGCGATGATGGCGTTGGAGAGGCCGAGTGCTGCCGGCGTGGCAGCCTCGGGGGTGAGGGCAAGGGTGGTGGCGTTGAAGGAGACGATGTAGTCTGAGCTTGGGGGGAGGGCGACTTGGCGGGAAATCTTTGACACCAATGCTGATTCCTCATTGGTCGAGGGATGGGTGATGATGTTGCCGAGCGCGGAGGGCGTAAGCATGGTGAGTGTGATGAGGAGAATGAGGGTCGTGTGATGGCGGGTGTGGTTTTTCATCATGGGTGCCTTCCCCTTATAGTGGAATAAGTCCCGTCCTGCTATATAAATAATGTTCGTCCCCACCGACGTTTTTAGAGCTCTCTAGGCGTATAAAAGCATGATTCCTTCCCCTTATGGAAAAAAAAGAGTTCTTGTCGGTATTGAGCGTATATAGTTTATTTTTAAGATTTCTCCCGTTTCATGATCCCTGGGAGGACATTCAATAGCAGTCCCATGAACATTGCAATAGCTCCGATAATGAGAAGGATGCTGACGAGGATTGCATACGAGATGAGGAAGACGTGGGTCTGGTTATAAATTTGAAGGGTTTGGATACCTAATATGAGTCCAATTAGAACTGAAATCAAACCAGGCAGGGCAATTATCGCCAATGGATGTTGTTCAGCAACAAGCCATATCACATATCGTAAGACGGATAAACCATGGGTTGCCGGATTTTTTGTCGAGGAATCAAGATCTTTATATTTGCAGGTGACGCTGGTGTTGACAACTCCAAGGCCAAGTTGATGGGCGCGCACGAGTTGTTCGCTTTCTATGGTGAAATTACTCCCAGATAATTTGGGGGTGATCGCTTCTATTGCTCGTTTGTTGAAGGCTCTGAATCCGCATTGGCTATCGGTGATGAATCCGCCGCTTCCAAGACTGGTTCCGTAGTCAAGAACTCGTTTTCCAATCTTTCTCCATTTTGGCATCTCTGTTTGGTCTCCAACGCGATATCCAATGGAGATATCGTGACCATTGTTCATGACATTTCCAAGGATGTCTGGGATTTCATCGGGGTTGTGTTGACCATCTCCGTCTATGGTGACTACATAGTCGTAATTATTTTGTAAGGCGTATTGAAAACCAGTTTTTACTGCAGCGCTTTTCCCCATATTGCGAGGGTGAGTAATCACATAAGCTCCTGCCTTACGAGCAATATCGGTGGTGTCATCCTTGCTTCCATCATCAACAACTAAGATGTTTTTTGCGTATTTTTTTGATTTAAGAATTACGCTACCAATGGTTGTTTCCTCGTTGAAACAAGGGATGACAATGAGAATGCGGTGATCAGATGGATGCTCTTTTTTCATAACCAATCGAATAGTCCTGGCCTTTTCCTCCCTTCATATTTATATTATTTTATTATTATATAAATATTTTGAATTCCGATGAGTACAGGCAGACATCTATTAGACTATTTAAATATTTGCTTCTCCTGTCGCTTTGCCTGAAATTTTTCCCAGGGATCAACTCTGATTAAAAATAGTATCATATACTAGTTTGATTAATGATGACGAAAATCCAACAAGCCTACAGAGTATAGTACTTAAAACCTTTCTTCTGTGCCACTTTAGGATCGAACATTCTCCGTACATCGATGAGCACTGGCTTACTCGTCATAAATTTTTTAATAGCGTCGAAAGTGAGTTTTTTAAACTCATCATGAGCAACAGCAACAATGAGACAATCCATTTTCCCTTTCACACCACTATTGGCATTCCGTACTCCAAACCCTTCGATTTCCTTCGGACTTAACAAAGGATCGTATCCAAACACCTGACAACCATATCCCTGGAGTTCCTTGGCCATCTCTTTCACAGGTGACTCTCGTGTATCAGGGACGTTCTCTTTATAGGTTAATCCCATGATCAGAACATTTGAGTTTTTAATCACACAACCTGTCTCATTAATTCCTTTAATCGCCATCTCCGCAACATGTTTTGCCATCGCATCGTTCACGGATCGACCCGCAAGAATCACTTGAGGATGATACCCAAGCTCACGAGCTTTAAACACGAGATAGTACGGATCAACAGGGATACAATGACCACCGACAAGACCAGGAGAAAAACGAAGGAAATTCCATTTCGTCGCGGCAGCATCAAGGACTTCTTTCGTATCTAATCCAAGTTTACTAAAAATAATCGAGAGTTCATTCATCAACGCAATATTTAGATCACGCTGCACATTCTCAATGACCTTTGCTGCTTCAGCGGTTTTAATCGAGCTCGTCACATACACCGTCGTAATCAGCCCATACAACGCAGCTAAAAGTGCAGTGGACTCCTTGTCCATTCCGGAGACAACTTTCACAATTTTATCAAGAGAATGCTTCTCATCACCTGGATTCACCCGCTCAGGAGAATATCCGACTTTAAAGCCAACTCCACATTTCAAACCAGAGACCCGCTCAAGAATAGGGACAACAACCTCCTCGGTCGTACCAGGATACACCGTCGATTCCAACACGACGATTGCCTGTTTTTTCAAATGCTTCCCAACTATCTCAGACGCAGAGATCACTGGGGATAAATCAGGTTCTTTTGTTTTCGTGACCGGGGTCGGCACCGCGATAATCACCACATCAGCCTTTTTTATCTTCGATGGATCAGCAGTGAGCATCAACGACGGATACTTTTTGTGTAATCGCGCGACTTTCGGTTTATTGATATCAAATCCGATGACAGAAACATGGTGTGAAAACGCTTCCACTAAGGGCATGCCCACATACCCAAGGCCAACAACGCAGACAATTTTCCGTTGTACTATTGCTTTTGATACCATGCTATCGTCTCCTGTAAGCCTTTTTGCATATCGTATGTTGGTTCATACCCAAATGCTTTCTGTGCCTTGGAACTATCAGCAAAGGAATGCATAATATCACCAGGACGAGCAGCCTCATACACAATCGGCACGCGCTTCTTACAAACACTCATCACAGAGTGTGCAAGTGCATTAATGGAAATAGAACCACCTGCGGCTGCATTAAAAACCCCAGTAACTGAGCTCTCAGCGGCACGAATATTTGCTTGAATTACGTCAGCGATAAACGTGAAATCACGCGTCTGCTCACCATCACCATATACAACAGGAGAAACACCCTTCATTACGCTGGTGATAAAACGAGGAATCACCGCAGCATATTCACTCGATGGATCCTGCGATGGACCATAGACGTTAAAATACCGCAGGGCAACCACAGGAAGATTGAACACACGGGAAAAAACCTGACAATAATACTCACCAGCAAGTTTACTCACCGCATATGGCGACAAGGGATTCGGAGTCATCGCTTCAGTTTTGGGTAACGTTGGAGTATCACCATACACGCTACTGGAGGATGCATACAACACCTTTCGAACTGAACAGTCTTTTGCAGCAACCAAGACATTGACGGTGCCCTGGACATTCACTAAATTGGTTTGCACTGGATCTTTGATGCTGCGAGGGACACTTGCCAGTGCTGCTTGATGAAAGACAAAATCACTACCCTTGAAAACGTCTTGAAGAAGATCACGATCAGTAATACTGCCTTGAACAAAATCGATTTTTCGTCCTTCGACAAGATCCTGAATATTCTTTAAATAACCGGTCGAGAGATCATCAACCACGACCACATGGTTCTTCTCTTTGACGAGGTGTTTGACAAGGTTTGAACCAATAAAACCAGCGCCACCGGTGACAACGACCTTCTTCTGTTTCATAGAATATCTTAAATCCTAGAGAGATACCAAGGTAGGACACTCTTAAAAACAGCTATGTTTCAAAGTATAATAAACCTTCCCTTACAAGACACCCGAACCATTTTAAAATGACCACGTATCAATGACTAGAAAATCCTATGAACCATAAGCGAGCCATCATCGGCAGCCTTCTTCTCATCATCCTTATTGTGTCCATGCTCTATAGCTACCAGGAGTACGATAAGAACAATGAACACGTCAAACAATTCAAAGAAATCTTCCAGCACACTGAAAATTACACAAACACAGAAGTGTTCTTCCTCGCGCAGGTCATCAACGTTGACTCGACAAATAAAACACTCACGTGTAGCCTGGAGGAAAAACCATACACCTACCCACGACTCACAATTAATATAAAAAATATTTCTACTACCACTATTCAACGAGGGGACCTCATCGACGTCAAAGGAACAATTACTGGAAAAAACCACGTCACTGCAACACAACTCTGGATCAACGAACCATGGAAAGAAGATCTTATATACATTCGTTCACTCGCAGCACCCCCTCTAGTCTTTTACCTTTTTTTCACAACATGGCATTTCAACATGCAGACGTGGCGTTTCGAGCGGAGGAAACGACATGCCTGATTGGCTCACCCACTCCCTTGTCGGTTGGATCACTGGGAAAACAACAAAACTTGAAGTCAGCCTCATCGTCATCGGTGCACTCGTCCCAGATATCAGTAAAATCGCACTTGTCTTCAAATGGATATTCAACAAAGATTTTCTCTCGCTGTTTTATCCAATACATACCCCTCTGGGCGCCCTCCTCATTATCGGATTTCTCTCGTTGTTTTTTCTCGACTACAAAAAGACGCTCCTGCTTCTTGGGATGGGTGTCGCAACACATTTTATCCTTGATTTTCTTCTTATGAACACCTCGGGAGGCATGATCCTGTTATTCCCCTTCAGCTGGGAGCAATGGCAACTCCAGCTTATCCGATCAGATGATTACCTTGTCACTATCGCAGCCGTCATCGCGGCATTCTTTGTCTACCTTGTTTACTTCTTGTATGAGCAACAAAGAACGCTGAAAAAAACACCATAAAAATTATTTCATCTCATCGATTTGCTGTTCAACCTTAGAGATAATCGCTTCATCCACCTTTTCTTCAAGGGTTTTTTGAGACACTGATGATGTTCCGCGTTTCTGAACCATATATAGCTGCGGGTTTCGCTGTTTTGTTCCGACAACATTATGCTGTAATATCTTTGTCATAGATGGTATCCGTAAACGTCTCAACAACAGAACGATGATACACCCTATCAACACAGCAAAGACAAGACCGACGAGATAATACACGGGAAAACCAGTCGAGCTAGTGCTCACTATTTCAGAACTGCCAAGAATATTGATAGTAAATGTTCTCTGATACGTGTTGCCTAGATTGTCAGTCACGGTCAGAACAACATGGTAGACACCTGCTGAGGTATAGGAATGCCTCGGGCTCACTCCAGTCCCTAAAGCCCCGTCACCGAAATCCCAGCTGTAGGAGATAATCGCTCCCTCAGGATCGTAGCTACCTGATGCATCGAAGACAACTGAAGAATTCGCTGTCGTATTTTCAGGTGCAGCAATCTCAGGGACCGGTGTTGAATCGTTTATAATAAGTGCTGGGGACCAGCTACTGTTCAATCCATGTTCATCCTGGGCGAGAACGCGAATAGAAAAATTGGAGTCAACGCTCCAGCTGTGAGAGGAAGTAACTGACGTGTTTGCGGAGACAAACACCGTCCAGTTACTGAAGCTTCCGTCCCCCCAATCAAAAAGGAAACGGATGGTATCGTTATCACTATCATAGGATGAAGCGGTATAGACATACAAGACACCTTGTTTGACAAAGATTGGGCCTAGTGGTTGTACAGGTGTCTGTGGGGCAGTGTTTTCATCACCAGGTGGTTGCTGACCATTGTTTTGAGGGAGGGTGTAGTCACCGCCACCACCGGGTGGCTCATTAGCAGGTGGTTGGCCAAGCACAGTGACATCTCCTGAGGTAACACTCAGCGTCACATAGCCGATTTCATTGGTTACTCCAATATTTGAAAGGGTGATCGCTGAGGTTCCTGAGAGGGTTTTTGCGGTAAAAGAGATTGCCACCAATGTCCCTTGGGTTGAAACGTTCTCCGGGCCGATGATAAGATTGTACACGTTGATGATGGTTCCAGCGGTATTGTTGATAGTCCCTGAATTAAAAAATTGTGTATAACCCTCGAAGATGTCTCCTTTAGAGACCGAGTTTGCTTGTATTAAAGAAGGATTAAAAGTGATTCGTAGTTCAAAGGATTTAATCGACTGACCTGGGCTACATATGATTGAGATATTGAAGGTATCATCGGCTGAAACCGTCTGAGCCCCAGGAGTAACCGTTACTCGTGTTGGTTCATACGCCTTGACTGGAATTGAAGATGCGATACAAAGCAGTGAAAGGAAAATAACGGCAACGACGGTGATGCTGCATAGTGGTCTTCCCGGAGCTTTATTTTCCGTTCTCATGGTTTATGGTCACCATTCTTCACTGTAATGACTCGAAACGAGGGTCACATCAAGGACTTGGATAATTCGATGTGATCTTCTTCCTCTCACGCTAGTAATGTTACTTCCTACCATGTAAGGTTGTGTCATTGACGTTATTTAACTCTACGGTGATAGAACGTCAAAATGGAAAGAATCCATTTCTGACGTGCATCGTACTTTACTGTTATCCCTCGGGGGAACAGAAGCGCTTGACACCATAAATATTTTTTCTCTTCCACTATTTTATTAGCATCGCATTCTTTGTAAGAGAATGTACGTTCACGTCCACCAGGTTTCACCATAGTGGTTGGAGACGACTACAAAATCTAATACGGAGATTTCTCCATTGTTATCTGCGTCTTCTCGGATCCACCCGTTGCTACCGGTGTTTCCATATAAATTTGAAAGCAATACTAAATCCATTATCGTACATGTTCCATCGCTATTGATATCCCAATTCGAAGGCATTGCGTGCACCATCTGGTTAGATGTATTGGCATTGCTGCTCGTATCTTGCGCTTTGATAGAATAACTGTAATTCCCTACTGAAGAAAATGCGGTGGTCGAGCGATAGTAATAGACTCCAGAAGTCCGACTTGTCATGGATACATTATTCCATGATCCACTCGGAGTGTGTATCCTAAGAAGAACCTGAGATACTGCAACATTGTCAGTGACCGTGCAACTAATATTAACCCAGCCAAACGACGGATCAGTATCAAGCGGATTAGAAGTAGCCTTGGTTATATTAGAGATAACTGGAGCAGCATTATCAGAAAAATGAGCGGCCACTGCCTTATTTCCTGTCATCGTTATCGTCTTCGGATTCTGAGAACCAGAAAGATCCCCAGTCCATGACTGAAACACCCAACCCGTTGAAGCACTTGCTGTTAATGTCACGACTGTACCGTACGTATACGACGCGGAGTTAGGATTCTTAGCAACAGTTCCGGATCCATTAATAGTCACCGTCAAGGTATACTGATTCTGCGTAAAATGCGCAATAACCGATTTATTGCCAGTCATTGTGATTGACACTGGATTTGAACTACCTGAGACATTCCCAGTCCATGAGCTAAACGTCCATCCGGTACTTGCTGATGCAGTCAGCTGAACCACTGTTCCGTACGCATACGTGCTTTGATTCGGTGATTTTGCCACTGACCCGGAACCATCAAGGGTGACACTCAAGGTAAATTCTCGTAGGGTGACACTCCCGTTCGTTATCGTGACGGTCACATAGCTTGTCTCGTTTGTTACACCAACATCATACAGACATACTGAGGACGTGCCAGACGCAAGACGCGCAGAAAATGAAAGAGTAACGAAGGTTCCCGGGCTGGTCACTTCACCAGTCCCAAGAATGAGGTCATAGATATCAACGATTGTCCCAGCAGTATTATCGATTGTCCCATCATTGAAAAATGTTGAATAGCCGTTAAAAATTGTTCCTTCTGATACGGAGGTAGCCTGCAGGTATGTCGGATTAAAGGAGACTTTGAATTCAAAGGATTTAATCGCCTGACCTGGTGTGCACATCACATTAAGCGAAAACGATTGCCCTGCAGAAACGGTCTTACTCACTGGACTTATTTGAACTAGTGTTGGACTGGCTGCTTTCACAGAAAACGGCACAACCACCGAAAGTAGAAGACTGACCACAAAGACCACTGGCAATAATCGAACCTTCTGATATGTGATGTTCTCCATATGCCTAACCATCTCTCAAATTATGCTATTCCCTACCATGAAAATATGTGTCATTGATACTATTTACATGTTCTTTGTAAAAACGACAATGTGAAAAAAATTAGACGTTCCGATTGCCAGTGTTGATGTTCCGACGAGCTGCGTCTCCTGTGATAAGTAGTGGTGCAGCTGCAAGGGAGAGTGAAGACGAGATAAAAGATCTCTTGGATATTTTCGTTTCTCTGAGCCTATATATATTTATTAGCAAATATTTAAATAGCTGGAAATCAACTCGGGGAATAATGGAAAGCAGAACGTTTCTATCTCGCCGAGTGTCATTTTAGAAACGTTTTGTATCCTTGTTGGTGAATGCAATGGTTGTATTCGTTAAGATTGCGAAAAACGGCACCCTACTTCGAATAAAAGAGGTCCCTGATACCTATCGAGATCGACCTTATATCTGGGATGAGGATGAAGAATCAGTGCTGATTTAAGAACCTTTATAAGTTACTTATTTATGGTGCGACTTGATATAAGAAAAATATTAAATGAAAAAAAAGAGATGGAAAGGATGACTAAAAAAATCATTATAATTTATACTATTTTGTTCCTTATTTGCTCGACAATACCTAATATTAAGGCATCACAGCCTCCTAATGTACGTTTACCATCTGAATTGGTGACCATGCGTGCGACTACTGGGGTAGAATCTTATTTTGATATGAGTCTTACTAGTGTTCCCTCTGGTTTTGATATTACTAATGGAACCTACCAAGGATGGTGTATTCAACGAAGCGCTATTATGGCGCGTAACGTGAGCCATACCGTACTGTTGTATTCAAGTTATGACCCTAGTATGCCTTCGAATTTTTCAAATCAGAATTGGACGAAAGTCAACTACATTATCAACCATAAACAAGGAAATCGGCAGAGCATCCAGAATGTCGTCTGGTACTTTATATGTAACTACCAATATCCAGTGGATGATACCGATGCCACGACGATGATTGCTGATGCAAATGTACATGGCGGTACTTTCATTCCGGAGGCGGGTCAAAAGATTGCAATTATTGTCGATGTGGTCTCTGAAGACTATGCAAATCAGCGAACCTTTTTAGAGCTTACATTACCTTCTGCAGCACCTGTGGGTGGGTTTGTATGGAATGATTACAATGTAAATGGTATTCAGGAACCAGGTGAGCCAGGGATACCAAATATCGTGGTTGGCCTCTTTACTCCGAATGGATCACAGGTTGATTCTGTGCTCACTTCTACTAAGGGTTTGTATTCATTTGGTATTTTTCCCGCTGGAGAATATTATATTCAGTTCACCTTACCTAGCGGATATCGTTTTAGTCCAGAACACCAAGGAACTAATGACACTAAGGATAGTGATGTGAACCCTCAGACAGGCCGAACCATCGAGTCGATGTTCAATCCGAATAAAATATCTAATGTGAGCTGGGATGCCGGCATGTATCGTGTAAATAGCCAGGGAAATCCAGACTCATCACCATCACCGGAGAACCATCCACCGACTGCTGACGGAACAGCCGGGGAACCTTATCGGGGGATTGTCGGGGCAGAAATTATTTTCAATGGATCACGGAGTTATGACAGTGACGGTTCCATTATCACATGGCAGTGGAGTTTCGGGGATGGCACCACCGTAAACGGTGTCGTGGTTTCACATGCATATATAGCGCCGGGAACATTTACAGTTACATTGACCGTTATAGATAATGACGGCGCCAACGACACATATCATACGACGGCACAGATACGGACGCATAATCAACCCCCCCTCAAACCTAGTTTTACTGGCCCCAAAGGGGGAAATCTGAATATTTCGTATCCCTTCAATATCACGACGACTGATCCTAATAACGAAAACGTTCAATACGTAGTTATTTGGGGAGATGGTTCACAGAATACATCACTCTTTGTTGGTAGCGGCCAACGTGTTCAGATGACCCATCACTGGCGTCTCTTGGGGTTTTATATGATCCAGGTGTATGCGGTGAACGCGGAGAACTTATCCTCTCAAGAATTGGACGTCCAAATGGCGATTGACGTGCAGTACGTGGGAAGTCTCGGATATTTAATTAACACTGATGATGTGGGACCTTTTGATATGTTTTATTGCAATCAGACAAGAAACACAACAGCTGTGCAAATGACCGCATCTGGCGAGTATTTAATTACTATCAATGGCAATGAATATCTCTATAATGCAACAACAGATTCCTTACAAGCGGAGTTATCGCCCGTGAGTAGTTCTGATGCCCAATATCTTATGTTAATTATTGGAATCACGATAGTCGTAATTCTTGTAATCATCCTCGCCATTATTGTACATCGGATCAGACGTAAATCTCAATGATTGTAATCAATGAAACTCTGATTTCAAAATGAGAATACTTTTTGCGATGGTGATCTTTTCATTGTTATCGTTCTAAAATAGTGATAAGAGGGGGGGGAGTCTAGGTGTAGAACTATCAGCTAGTTTTTGTTTAACTCACTTTGATCCATAGATAGATGTTTCTATATGCTGTTGTGTGATCTTCATCTATTTTTTCCATAGCCAACGTGCGATAATCCTGGTTTTTAATATACCTTTGTGTGTGATTTGTATAGAGGAGGAAGACTATTTTGTATTGTCCGATTCGGTTGATATGAAATGTGTAATTGTACTCCCACTGCAATTCTGATGTATTTTCTAGATTTATAGGTTCAGGAGTAAGCGTGGTGTTTATCGAATCCAGGAACCAGAGGTGGTGATAGATTGTTTCGTTTGTGTTCGTTGTGCGATTATAAACTGTTGATTGATTCGACAGCCACACCTCAATGGCGTAATTTATTGGGGTATATTCATGATTGATGAGGCCAAGAATGACGGTTGCGTTTTGTCCCATGGTGAGATTTGATGGATAGTCTGACGCAACATGGTTCGGTCCTAGGACGTATAATTCGGTGAAGTGTTCTCCTTGTTTTGGTGTGGATATCACGTAAACGACGAGAACCACCGCGAAAATGATGAGGATCACTAATACTGTGGTGAGTATCTTGTCTCCTTTTGTTTCCTGCTTCGGCAGATTAACATTAATAGCGAGTCTATACCGGTCATCTGGAGAAGTGTGTAGCCATCTGAAAATTGCTATAACTCCTATAATGAACGTGAACAGTTCCAAGCAGAATACAATAGGCAGTAATCTGATCCCCCAAGGAGTGTAGTTAAGAATTAAGCCTATGAGTGGTACAATCGCGATGGAAAGGCCAAAGCTTAAGGCGATTCGTTCAACATCATCAATGCCTTTCTCTGTTTTTTTAGAAGGAAAAAGTGCAAATATACTAAGGTATCCTGGGATGAAAAGAATCATGGGTAAAGCAATGAAGATACGTAAGATGTCGTTTATATCAAGCAGGATAAGAAAAAGTCCGATAATACTCCAGATGAAACATACGAAAATGGTATTAGGATATTTATCAAAGAGCACACGCATCTTGTCTGGGATTAAATACGAACTATATTTAATATTCCCTTTAGAGTTAAAGTACAAGACTTTTGCACTTTTTGCCGTTAATCAGGGATAGTTCAGGAGAGGCATCAATAATTTCTCTGCCTATAGTTCCTCCTGTTTCTTAAAAAAGTGCAAAAGTTCTGAAAGTAATTAAGATTACGAAGAACGCTGAGATAACAATGCTCATTTGTAGTTCAAAAGATTCTGGGAGTAATTTTTAATGATTATTAGAGAAGAAATGACCCAAGAGACTCCGACCATAAAAGACAAATATAGGGGGGTCGTTTAATGTCCTGCATCTAGGATGGAAACTCTAAATTAAAGAAGATGGACGATTTCTCATGAAAGTCTGTGTACTAGCACCTGAAAATTCTCCTTCATGGGGTGGCGTTGGTACTTACGTGTATAACTTAGTAAAAAATCTACCATCAAATTATGAAAAACATATAGTCACAATCAATAGAAATGTATCTGATTCTTATGAAAAATTGTTAACCAATGAAAATTGCTTTATTCATAATATTTTAGATGTGAAAACAGACGATTCTTTTTTTTATAATCTAAGATTTCAAATTGCTATTTTAAGAAAACTAAAAAATTTGGACAAAAAATACGACTTTGATATTATTCAAAGTCACTCTGGTCATTTACCTCATCTTTTTTCTCAGTTTCAAGAAATAGCACCAGTAGTTGCGACTGTTCATTCAACTTCCTTGGGAATGGATTCGAATATAAAACAATATAAGACTGAAAAATCAGAAACTGAAAAATACATGGGCATGTTTTTATCTTACATTAATTTATGCGAAAAAATCAGCTTCGAGCGTGTTGATAGATTAATTCCTGTATCTAATTTTACGCTGCAGGAAATTTTAAATTTATATAAAGTTGATGTTATGGGTAAATCAACTGTTGTTCCTAATGCGACTGATCCAAAGATGTTTCAGCCGACCGATCATACAAATACGGATGAGCTTGTCGTTGCCTTCATTGGAAGATTTTACGCAATTAAAGGTTTTCATATTTTTATAAATGCAATCCACGAGATAATAAAAAAAGGGTATAAAATAAAACCTTATCTCATTGGGAGAGGAAACCTAGAGTTAGTCAATAATTATCTCAAAACGTTTTCTTCAAATTTTCGATTACAAGATTTAGCACCCTATGATGAAATGCCCGGAATCTACAATTATGCAGATATTGTGGTTGTCCCTTCACTTTACGAAAATTGCCCCTCGGTTGTTTTAGAAGCAATGAGCGCGGGCAAAATCGTTATTGCCTCCAAGGTTGGGGGTATCCCTGAGATAATCCAACATGAAAAAAATGGTTTATTATTTGAAAAAGGTAACGCTGCTGATCTTGAAAGTAAAATCACAGCAATTTTGGAAAGAACACATGATGTTAATAAAATCAGAAATAATGCTCGAGAAACAATTTTAGATAAGTTCCAGTGGAAAGAAAAAATAAATGATATCTGTCGAATATACCAGAATGTGATATAATGAATAAATATTATGTAAATTGTAGACTTGTTAGGGTTGATTTTCATTATTAAAATTAGTCTTACATGCGATGTCGAACGAGATGAATCGATTGAAAATGTTTTACCTTATTTATTGAAGATCTATCAAGAGTATGGTATTGTAGGGACTTGGTTTATCGAGCATGATCTGGGTCAAAATTATACGAAATATTGTGGTCATGTTGATGAACAATTTCCTAAGATTGTTGAACAATTAAACGAGGTTGGCGAGATCGGAACTCATGTTCATTTTCGAGAAATAAATGGTGCTTTTAACGCTAATTTTGAATTTCAAGAGAATTTAATAGGTAACGCCACTGACTCTCTCAGAAATAAGGGATTTGAAATTCAATCGTTTAGGGGTGGAGATCATTTTATTAATAATGACACAATTAGAATTCTTAAGGATCTAAATTATATAATAGATAGTTCGATTATGCAAGGTTTTTCAAGAAGAATAAATGAAAATTTTATTATCGATCATAGGATAAGAAAGGAAAGAATTAATATCAACGAACCTTATTTTATTTCTAGTTCTAATTATCTAATACCTGGGGACTCACATCTGCTTGAGATTCCAGTCACAAATCTTATCCTTTTTCGTAGTAAGCCTACTATTTTTATTCCATTCCCAATTCCTGGAAATAATAAAATTGGTCCCGTCTCTAATATTTCTTATTTGCTCACTAAGATTTTTGGTTTAATAAGAACAGACTTACCGTTGGTAATACTCTTCCATGATTTTACTTTCAAAGGAAAACGGAGTCTTAATTATTTCCATCATTTTATTGATCAATGTTCTAATGATGATAGCATCAAATTTGTTACCCTTAAAGAAATAAAGAAAGAAATTCAATCATAATTAAAATTAAACACAGACAAAACTAATGGCTGAAAAAATGAAAATTGTCATCGTCTCTGGTAATGCTTTTCAAGAAGATTATGGGGGTGTATTAGAACACGTTAGATATTTATTGCCTCATTTAGCTGAGTTTAAAGATTTGCAAATAAGTTTTTTAACCTTTGGAAATGAAAATGTGTCATATAATAAAAATAAAATAAATTATATTATATTAAAAAGGAAATTTAATAAAATATTCTATTTTTTCGAATTATTATACGATATAAAAAGAATTAAAAACATTATTAATAAAATCGATCCGGACATTATTCATCTTCAATCAACTATTCCTTTATTCTCTCTTTGTGGAATTTTACTTAAGAAAAAATACCACATTCTAATTACTGTTCACGGATATCTATCTGAAGAATTCAAACTTTACTCTGGAGTAATCAAATTATTTTATAGATTTTTTTGTGTACCAATCGAAAGAGTAGCTTTGGTAAAAATCCCCAATATCATCGTGTTGTCTCCAAAGTTTGAGACAATGATTCATAGGATAACGAATTCGAAAATTTATATTATACCTAATGGTATTGATTTAAATTACGTGAAGAAGATTGATTCCTATAAAAAGAAAGAGTTCCCAACGGTTTTCTTTCTTGGCTATATTAACAAAGGGAAAGGATTGGAGGATCTAGTAAAGGCATTGCAGTTAGTTAAGAAGAACGTGAATAACGTCAAATTATATATAGGTGGAATAGGACCATATTCAAACAAATTAAAAAAAATAATTTTAAATTTAAATATTGAAAAGGACGTTATTTTCCTAGGCTTTCTAAATACTGAGGAAAAATATGCTTATTTAAAATCAATGGATGTTGTTGTATTGCCAAGTTATTGGGAATCTTTACCTATGGTTCTCCTCGAATCAATGGCCTGCGGAAAACCTATTATTGCTACAGATGTAGGCGGAATTTCATCCATTATCACTGATGGTGTAAACGGATTCCTCATTAAGCCCGGTGATTTTAAACTTTTAGCCGAGAAAATATTATTTTTGATTGAGGATAAGGAAAGGATTGAAAAAATATGCATTAACAATATGAAAAAAGCACAGCGGTATGATTGGAACATTATTGCTCAACAAACACGAAATGCATATTTAGAGCTTGATCCTAAATAATCTTCCTTGATGTCTTTTATGACTGAGGTTTTAATGGTATCACAAGGCCAAGAATTATAATGCATTTGAATTACGGAACTTCGATGAGGTCAAAACCAAATAATATTAAATATCGACAAAATATCCTTATCTATTCATTATGCTTCAACCTGATAAAAGTATGACAAATATTATTCTATATTTAAATAAATTAATTCGTTCTAATAAAAAAATTGATTCTACAAAAACTATCGCTATTTTCGGATCGCCTAGGTCAGGTACTACATGGCTTATGGAAATTCTGCGACTTTTGCCAAATTACACATACCTATCCGAACCAATTAATCCCATTTTTTTTCCTGAAGCATTTGACTTAGGTTTTACGTCTCGAACATATTTATCCCCTGAGGTAGACTGGCCAGCGGGCGAGAAATACCTTCATGAAGTTTTTCAAGGACAAATTATGAATCATCCTATACCAAAAAATTTAATAAAAAAAAATCAATCTTATCCATTGAATCATTCCTCTTTTAAACAAAAATTTTTATTGAATGAATTCGAACCTAGGACATTTATTAATTATCTATTTGCTAATAAGCTCATTGTAAAATTCGTCCGGTTAAATCGTTTGTTACCCTGGATTTCCCAGCGGTTCCAATTACGGGGTACCATCTATGTTATACGCCATCCTTGTGCCGTAGTCGCCTCACAATTACAGACTGGCTTCTGTGGATATCATCCTCCATCACCACCTTATACTGATATTTATCCAAGTCTTAATCAGATACTTTATGAGGCGTCTGAAATTAAATGGTTAAATAATGATATTCTTAATAACTTGAAAGAAATTAAAACCCGGGAAGAAATCCTTGCTGCTGCATGGTGTTTAGATAATATAATACCACTATCTTTTGCCAAATTGTATCCTTGGACTATCGTAGTTTATGAAAAACTTATCAAAGAAGGGGACAAAGAATTACAGCGAATATTTCATGAACTTGGGGAAAAAACTATATCTCCAAAAATTTATGAATATCTAACAAAACCAAGCAAGCTAACCGTCTCTCAAGAAAAAAACAAAGTTATTCAAAAAGATTTACAGTTAAAAAAATGGAAGAAATATTTAACGGAAGAACAAATTCAAAGAATTTTAACTATCGTTTATGATTTTGGTTTGGATTTTTTTTCTGAGGATACAGAACCGGACTATAATAGAATGAAACTAGTGAAGTGAGCAGAGTATGACGAAAAATCTAATAATATTGAATCAATATCTTTCAGGAGTAAATAAACATATTTTTGAGGAGTTGGATAAGAGGGATTGGAAAATAAATGTTATAAATATTCCATTCCCATTACAGAATATATTTAAATCGTTGTTAATAGAATTTAATCTAAATGTTTTCCAATGGAGACAAAAGGCCATAGACCATTTTTTACAATCTTGTAATACCTCTGAAACATTCAAGAAAAGAACTTCCTATTGCCTAAAAAAAATAGAAAAAACCCAAGAAGAATTTGATATATTATTTCAGATTTCAGGTATGTTCGCTCCAACATTAAATTACAAAAAACTTGAGGCACCGCTAGTTACATTCAATGATTATACAATGTCCCTTGCCTTAAAATATCCACCATCCGCCCCGCCTCCAACAGAGATTTCTAAATGGTTAGAATTAGAAAAAGACTTATATCAAAATGCTAGCAAGATTTTTACCACTAGTGAAAACACTAAAAGATCATTAATAAGTAATTATGATGTAAAATCAGACAAAATAATTTTAATTCGCTATGGCATCCCTATTGAAATTAAATCGAATGACAATAAAATATATACCAACAAAACAATTTTATTTGTAGGAAGAAATTTCACACAGAAGGGCGGATTTACCTTATTAAAAGCATTTCAAGTAGTAAGAAAAAAAATACCTGAAGCTAAATTAATAATTGTTGGGGTTAATAAAAACATTGTTGGAGAAAAAATCCCCGGTGTAGAAGTATTAGGTTTTATTAAGGATAGAAACAAAATGAATTCTTTGTATGAGAAATCTGATGTATTTGTAATGCTTCCGTATTCTGAGGCTTTTGGTTTGGTCTTCCTCGAAGCAATGATACATAAACTTCCTTGTATAGGCACTAATATCGATGCAATACCAGAAATAATTTCAGAAGGTAAAACGGGTTTTTTAATTAAACCCGATGATGCAGAAGACTTAGCAAATAAAATAATTTTTTTACTTGATAATCCTGATCAGTCAAAAAAGATGGGAACGTTAGGATATGAGAAGGCAATAAAAGAATTTTCCTGGGAAAATTTTGGGAATACGATAGACAAAAATTTACGTAATTTGATTTAATTTTTATGACGTAGTAATTGCCCATTTAAAAGAGCTTATATTATTCCAATTTGGGCATGCTCCCATGTTCGAGGAATTCTTATATAATTCCATGGAAAAACTCGCGGTTTGCCCAGGGAAAAGATTACTAAGGATAGAACTATCAAAATTACCTGTTGAACTTTGATTGGCCCCATTTACTATTTCGATACCGTTAGAATTTAAATAAATTGCATTGAAGGAAATGGATATTTTTTTATCCCCGATATTTTTAACGGTTCCATAAATTACATAATTGATACTATAGGAATTTGCGTCTAGTGGGATATAGTGATAAAAACCATTTTCACTAAAATTTGTTATCCCATTTATCATATCGCCAATAGTCCAGAAGGTCTTCACGGAATAATTTAATAATTGAATTTGGGAGGGTATGCCATTATTAAGTTGTTTTGAATCGTTACTTGTGCATCCACTCAATCCGGGGCTCACAAGTAGAATAACAGAAATGAGTATAATGGTTTTCTTTGTAATACCTACCACTCCTCGGGATTAGGATATTGTAGAAGTTTCATATTTAAAAATATATGCTAAGCTTGTGGGCTTTGGGACAAAATTCCTTGATCAATCTTTCAGGATGATGACGTAGGCGCGCCGACCAATGTACTTTTTCGGCGCGTCCACCTTCGCTGAATTCCCAAAAGCCGTCACATGCTTTTCGTAAAATGTTTCAACCTCATCAGTCAAAATAATGTCCTCTGTGGTCATCTCAATTCTCCGCATAATTAGGATATACAAGGATATCCTTAAATAGCTTGTCCTCGATACCTTCCACGATGAGGATCACCGAAGGAATGGCACAAGACCTCATCGAAGTGCTCGATGAGGTCAAAGAAGAGTGTTTCCAGGAGGAACACTCCTCTTACCCGTTCGCCACATGGGAACATCAGCGCGAACGGGTCAAACAACGCCTCCGCGACCTCCCATCCTACGTGGACCGGGCTGCCAGCCAGGTCCACTGCATAACCCCGAAGGCAGGACGACCCAAACGCCTCGATCTCACGAAACGAACCATGCTCTTCCTCTTCACCCGATTGCTCAACAAGAGCAACCGGGACGTCGTAGACCTCCTCGTCCTCTTCGAACCCCTCTTCGGCTTCCAGGTCAGCTACAAATCCATTGAACGGCTCTACTCCAACCCAGAGGTACGCCTCGTCCTACATAACCTCTTAATCCCGCTCCTGCAGGATGAGGACGTCTCCGGTGACTACGCCGGAGACGGCACAGGATACACCCTGACCGTCACCCGACACTACCGCACCGACACCGCCAAACACGGCCACGACTTCCTCTACGTCTTCCGCGTCATCGACGTCGACACCGGCCTGTACGTTGCCTGTGGCTACTCCAATGCCTCCGAGATGGAGGCGTTCCACAAGGCGATGGGTATGTTCCGACGGTTCGGCATGCCCATCGACTTCATGGCGCTGGACCGATACTACAGCGCCCGGAAAGTGATCACGCTGTTCGACAAAGAAACCGCGCTCTACCTCATCCCCAAAAAGAGCATGGCACGCGTCGGCATGGAATGGGCGCGGATCCTCCGACGAGCCGCGGAGGATCCCTACGGGTTCCTCAAAGGGTACTACCTGAGAAATCTCAGTGAATCCGGGTTCTCCGCCGATAAACGACGATTCGGCGGTCTCTTACGGCAGAGACGAGAAGACCGCCTTGAATCGGCGGCTTTTTCAACAACACTTTTGCACAATCTCTTTATGGCTCGGGTGAGACCCGGCTAATTTTGTCCCAAAGCCAAGCTTGTGCAACAGTTTAATAAAGCCTTTTACCTGCACGACTGCGGAGTGATTGGCATTAATGTCATATTCACAAAGGATTTAGCTCATACGAAGAATTCCGGAAACTGATTGAATCGGGGGGAAACTAAATACTCGTTAGAGCAATTGAGACCTTAGCGCGTGTATCTTTACAAATCTGACTTTTCATTAAAGAACGAAGTGTTCCGGACCCTTCAATACCTTTGGTTCCAAAATTTTTATGAACTCTTGATTGATTGGGAGCCTTTAGAGCAGGATAAAACGCTCTTGTAAAGGCGACTAACCCATAAAATGATACACTCATCCAATTTAATTCCTGATCTATTATCAGTGGAATTATGCATTCATCCCAAATAAGTATTTAACAATTGAAGGTTATAGGGTAAATCAAAATGAAAATTTACTGGATAACGGAAATTCACACAAATACACTGTATAAATCTTCAAGAATTGAATTGTCTAATGCTCTAAGGAAAAGAGGTCATGGGGTTAGGGTCGTCCTTGAAAGGGATATTAATGAAAAACAAATATCAGATAACGAATATATCACCTTTCCAACAATAGATGTAAGAATTATTAATAAAATTGTTTTTGGCCTCTATCTGTCATTTTTTTTGCCCTTAATCATTAAAAAAGAAAAAATTGATTTTATTATTCTTGACGGAGCAGATGTATGGGCTCTTTTTTTGATTCCCTTAATCTTGGAAAAGATACCGATTTTAATAGATCTTAGAGCATTAAAATTAGATAGGCCTTTATCTCTAGAATCATGTTTTTTTTCAACCTCAATTTATTTTTCTAAATGTTTTTTTATTGGATTTACCACTATAACCCCTGAGTTAAAAGAAATGTTAATAAAAAAATACAAAATAAAGGATGATAAAATTGGTATTTGGTCATCTGGAGTATCAGTAGACAAATTCAAAACACCAGATTATCCGCCTGTTAATAAAAAAGATCTGACTTTAATGTATCATGGGTCTTATCAAAAAATGAGGGGAATTGAGAACGCAATTGAGGCATTAAGTAAAATTAACCCCGAATTAAAAAATAATGTCAAATTAATTTTTATAGGTTTTAATAAAAATCAAATAGAACAGCTCTTAACTATTTGCAAGAAATTTAATGTTTCCAATCAAGTCAAATTTGTCCCCCCAATTGAACACGATAAAGTTACAACATTAATTTCAGCCTGCGATGCTGGAATAATCCCCCTTCCGCCGGAAAACGAATGGTGCCGAGTAAGTGCCTCACTTAAAACCCTCGAATATTTAGCTATGAGTAAACCAATTATAGCAACCTGTATTCCATTCCATAAGAGAATTTTTGAATATGGGACTTGCGGGATTCTTATTAAAAATAGTGAACCAGATACAATAGCCCAAGCTATCATTGAATTACACCAACGAAAAGAAGAATTAGAAGATATGGGAAAAATTGGAAGAAAAATAGTGGAACAGTACTATACATGGGATGAGAAAGCTTTGGATTTGGAAAAATTTATTTATAGTATCATATGATTTATATGAAAAATGAAATTTGGTTGAAGATAGGGTTCATTTTTTTATTAGTCGGTTTCGTATTAATATTAATTTCATGGAATTTTTCATATCCAATTCATATTTCAAAAATTAATGAAAATACTCTCGATCAATTTTATCCGACATTATGGCCTGGAATTATTATTTGTTTATTGTCATTATTTACCATTCTCTACAATAGTAATAATAAGATTATTGGAGCCATTTGCTGTTCTCTTTTTCCTCTAGTTTTACATGTTCCTGCATTTTTTTTCTCGTATCTGTCTTCGTCCGATAGTGGTAATGTTAGAGGAATGTTTCAAGTTTATAATATAATAGGACCTAATTCACACGTAATACCATATTTTGAATTTCAAAATTATTTCAATTTAAATGAAATAATATATAAAGTTGTTGATATTGATGAAAAAATTATTGCTTCTCTATCCTATGTTTTATATGGCATTTTACTTGCATTATTTCTATTTATTTTATTTTATAAACTTAAAAAAGAACAATATGTTCAATTAATTCCATTTGTATCAGTTTTCGCCTACTTTATAGGCATGTATTCTTTTTTAGATTATCAATGGGTTCCACAAACTCTAGCATTAGTTTATTTTTTTACTCTTCTTTACATAACAAGTTACGTTCTCTCAGATTCAACCAATAACAAATGGAGATTTATTTTTATAACGATTTTTGTTTCTTTTATTTTCACTCACCCATTCTTGCCGGTTATTTTTTTAATTTTTTTCTTTATCCTTGCAATAAGAAAAAGGAATTTGTTGCCGCTTTTCATCGTTATAACATCATTATATGTAATTGTAACAATATATCATAATATTTATAATTTTAATACTTATGTTTTTACCTTAGAACAATCTTTGCATGGTTTTGGAGGAGAATACATAAGTAGAGTTACACAATCTTTTCAAGGAAATACTAACATACTTGATTCTATTATTAGTTTTGCTAATCGTATAACTATTCCAGCCATCTGGTTTATTGCATGCCTTGGAATTTTGTTATTGTTTTTGAAAAAGAAAATTGATTATTTTTTAATTTCTTTAGGCTTAGGTGGGTTGGTCTATTTAATTGTTGGTTTTTTTTATGCAGTATTGGGATTACGCTCTGCACAAATATTCTTTATTCCAATGACACTTGGATTTATGTTTTATTTTCCTAAGTGGAAGAAATTAGTCATGATTTTTTTTGTGGTCATCTTAATATTATCAGTTTTTGGATCAATTCGTATGGCGTATAATAATACAGCTTTTCAAACAGATGCCGAGGCATGCGGGTGTAATTTCTTAGCAGAAAAAATAATTAATGTTTCACATCCAAAAGTGGCTATTGACCAAGTGGATTGGGGTTATTTTACTGATAAATATAGTTATTTAAAAAATACAACATCTTTAGCATTTGCTATCCGTCCGGGGAGCGTGGATTTTTTAGAATCCTTTAGTAACTTAACTCAAAGTAAGTATATATTTTTTAATACGAATTTAGGAAAGGAAATCCTTGATAAAGGGTTAATGTCAAAGGATCAACTTTGGATTAAGCAAAAAGAATATGAAAACAATAATGTAATTTATAGTAGCGGAACTACGTATATAATCAATGGGGTAAGATTAAAAGAATTTTCGTATTTTTCCAATTCAACGATAAAATACAGATAGAAAAAGTATCTTCCAAGGTTAAGACCGGGATTATCAATGGATTTTTCACAATAAAAAGAAATGCATTTTATCAAAGTAGCGGCCGGGAATACTGCGCGGTCTGAAGCATCAGCGTAAGACCCGCAGATGAAAGGCCGCATCGTCGTCTTTTACTCTACACACTCGTTACGTTGTTTTTGTCGCGCGCGGGCAAGCGTCCGCCTGCCCCCTTTGGAGCGCGACAGGAGTAAAATACTTATGCAAAACGAAGTAACGAGCGGTAGCAGTCCCCCTTCCCCGTAATAAATTGCGGGGCTTTCCCCTAAAAGGGGGAAGAAAACGCCTATCGACGTTTTAACACAACGGCCCCGGGCAATTCATCCCCAAGCTAAAGCATGGGGATTTCTTGCTCATGCGATGTTAAAAAGCTTGCGGGTGACACCTGCAACAACTGGGTGACCATGATGTTCAAGATCAAATGCAACTACAACTGCTTCCAGAAACAATCCCACTTCGACACCTGCACCCAGGCGTTCCGGGGATTTCGAACGCCTCGGGTTCGAATTCCGCGACTTCGGCTACGGCGGTAGCCACGTCCACTTCCCCGTCAACGTCCCCAAACGGTACTCCATCCAAACCGCTGAAACCATGCTCAAATCCCACAGCGCTACGAGAATGTTTGAGGCGCACCCAGGTTTTCGCAAGCGCTACCCGCGTGGCGCTTTCTGGAGCGGGTACGAGCACCACGAATCCTCCAGACTGATCGACTTGGACAAGTCAATCGCCTACTGCCAGAACCAACAACAACGACACGGCGTGACCATCGTCGATGACCGGCAACAACAACTGCCGGGATACACCGCCGAGTGAGATACGGCAAGACCCCAAAGGGCTTGCCGAGGAACGAGGGCGGAACGGGGTCATAGGGGCAAAGCCCCTATTTCATAAGGTCTCTATTTAAATCTTGTTCCTCGATTTCCATTTGGGTTAATTCAATTCTTTATTTCACCGACCTGTAATCTACCGGGGAAATGAAAAATTATTAGCCTAGAATACATCGCCTAAAATATATTAAGTGGAAAGTTATCATGGAATCAAACATTATTTGTTCAGGTGGATTTGGTGTATTCACAAATAGTCAAAAATATTATGTTCCCAATTTACCAATTCAATCATCCATTTTATGAGCGTTATACAACTTATATAAATTTATTGGAGAAAACGCAATGGTGGGATTACCAGAAACTCGAAGAATTACAATTAAAAAATTTAAAGAATCTTCTACAACATGCGAACGATAATGTACCCTATTATCATCGAATTTTCAAGAAACTTAATTTTAAACCTGAATTTGTCAGAAGTATAAGGGATTTGAATGTTTTACCTATACTAACAAAGGATTTGATTAAAAAAAATTTTAATGAATTGTACGCAAGAAATTACAGAGAAAAGCAATTTTTTATATCTAGTACAGGTGGCTCTACATCAGCTCCCTTGAAATTTTATATAGATAATAGATGGGAAGCTTGTAACATGGCTGCAGCGTATAGATCAAGTACTTGGGCAGGTTATAAACTAGGTGATAAAATGGCCTATTTATGGAGCGCCCCTCAAGATATTCATGATACAGCTGCCATTGAAAAAATTCGCCAGAATTTACTTAAAATCATTTACCTAGATGCATTTAATCTTACCGAAGAAAATATGCATAAGTATATAGACACATTAAAGAGATTCAAACCTAAAATAATCAATACATATGCCTCGGCCATTTTTACATTTTCGGCTTACATCAAGAAAATGGGAGTAAATACTATTAAACCTAAAGCAATTTTGACCACAGCAGATATGCTTTATAATTATAAAAGAAAAGCTATTGAAAATACTTTTAACTGTGAAGTCTTTGACTATTATAGTGGACGAGAGACAACCCTTCAAGCTGCTGAATGCCAAGAACATTTTGGCTATCATCTATCAATCGAAAATGCTGTAGTTGAATTTATGAAAGAAAAGGAACATGTAAATTCAGGTGAAACTGGGAGTATAATTATAACAGACCTTTGTAATTATGCTATGCCTTTTATCCGCTACGAAATAGGTGATTTAGGGACACCATCGAATGAAAGATGCCCCTGCGGTCGACAATTACCTGTAATGAAATCGTTAAAAGGAAGAACCTGTGATTATATCATTACATCTGATGGAAAGTTATTGCCAGGAATCTTCTTCCATCACCTTATTGCTCATGATAACATTCAAGGTATAAAAGAATTTCAAATAGTGCAAAAAACGAAGGATAAAATTATTGTTTATATTGTAAAAGAAGAAGACGAAAAAAAGGAAAATATAAGTCTTTTTCTTTCTCAAATAAAGAGAAATGTTGGCGAGACAATAGATGTTGAATTGATCTATGTCGACTCTTTAAGAAAGACATCTACGGGAAAATTAAAAAATGTAATTTCTAAAATTAATCCGTTGGATATCGTTTCAGATAAATACGATTTTGATAATGAAAGGTTCTAAAACAAGTCCTTGAGAATGATATAAAGTTAAGAAAAAAGCTAGGAAGAATTGGATGTCTATAATAATTAGAAATTACTGGAAATATTTCAAAAGGGAATATTATGAAAGTTATTTGCTTCAGAAAAAAATTAGAGGACTTCCTTTAGATGAAATAAAAAAGATTCAATGGAAAAGACTTAAAAATCTATTAAATTATGTTTACATGCATAATGATTTCTATAAAGAATATTTTGACTCAGTCAACATCGATCCAAATAGAATCAATTCTCCTTCCGATTTTTTGAAATTACCAATCACCGAAAAAAAGGATTATATTAAAAATTTTAAAAAAATAGTTAACAGTGATATAAAAAAGCAAGACTACATTATTGCTACAACCTCAGGATCTACTGGTGAACCATTTGAACATTATATGGATAAGAAAAAAGAGCTTGTCAACACTGAAATGGCCTTTATGTTAAACATGGAGTCAGTAGGGATTGATCCGTTCAAAGGAAATAATGAACTAGTAATTCTTTTTAAGCCGCGCAATGAAATAGTCAATTTTAAAAGGCCTCCTAAGAAAAAATTAAAAAATCGGATAGTTTATTCATTTTTTCCAGAATCTTTTGAGATTCGTGGCTATACGATAACCAAAGAAAATACTCAAGATTTAATAAAACTAATTAAGGATAATAAAATTAAAAGTATTTATGGTATCGCGTCTTCAATTTTAAACTTGGCACAGTTCATAGATAATGGACAAAATTTAAAATTGAAATACATAATCACGATGGGAGAAGAATTATTGGATTATCAAAGATTGTATATTTCACAAACTTTTAAGTGTCCTGTGTTTATGGATTATGGAAGTTCCGAGTGTATGAGAATGGGATTTGAATGTAACTATCATAATGGTTTCCACATGGATATATTTAATTATTATTTTGAATTTATTAAGAATGAACCCATTTATGGCAATTCGAACACGTATAATTTGATTGTAACCAATCTAAATAATTATTTATTTCCTTTCATTCGTTATAAAACTAATGATTCTGTTGAATTTTTAGATCAATCATGTAATTGTGGTAATAACTTTCCAAAGGTTAATAAAATATTTGGGAAAAGTATTATTGGTTTTACTGCTCCGAATGGATATAGGATATCAAGTGTAGACATCGCTGCCTTTTTTGAGCATTATCATAAACGTTCTCAGGCTGTAAGACAATTTCAGGTTATACAAAAGGATCAAAAAACAATGATAATTAAAATAATACCAACCGAGATTTTTAATGAAGGAATTAAAAAAGATATTGAAGTAACCATGTCAAAGTTGGTTCAAGGGTCAATGAAAATTGAAGTAATGCCTGTTGATAAAATAAAAACTGAACAATCTGGGAAAACGAAAGTCCTAATACTAAAAGAAGATTACGAAAAATACTAATTTAAAACTGAGATTTAGAATCTAGTCGGATCCGTATCTATATCTATTAATGTTGAACGATCTGCTTTTAAAGCTTTGGTAATGTATTGGGATAGTTCTTCAGGTTTCGTGACGGTGTAACCAATGCCACCACATGCATCTGCATATTGGGAAAATTTAGGATTTAATAAATCGTTCCCATAGGCCGAAAATCCTTCATTTTTTTGGGCATTTTGAATCATGGCATATTGTTGATTATTCATTATAACAAAAATAATTGGAATTCTATATTTGATGGTGGTAATGAAATCCATCATGGTCATTGTAAATCCACCATCGCCGCTTATGCAAAAGACAGATTTCTCGGGATATGCAATTTTAGAAGCTATTGCTCCTGGTAAACCGAACCCCATAGCATGGTGATATCCGGACATAACTAATCGTTGTTTCTTACTGATAAAGTTACGTCCAAACCACCAAGCATTATCTCCAATATCTATGGAAATGATTGCGTCCTCTGGAATCATCTCTGAGAGAATCTTCATGATATATGGGGGGCGAATTGGTTGAGCAGAGGGATTTGCTTCCTTTTTTAATTGGGTAAACCATTTTTGTTTCATTGCTTGAAGTTTTTCAAAATTTGAATAGTCATTGTTTGATTTGACGAGTTCAAGTATTTTTGGGACTATAACGTTGCAGTTTCCCCATAGTGCTACTGTATATGGATGAATACCTAACTTAATCGGGTCGATATCAACTTGTATTAATGGTTTATCTACAGGTATTGGTGTACTTGCTGAAAAACCGACTCCTAATGTAATTAGTAAATCGGCATTTTTTACTAAAGTATTTCCAACGGGGGTTCCAAAGCCTAAAATTCCTCCGACCCACGGATTTTCTTCAGAGAGTATTCCTTTTGCTCGGAACGTTGTTATAATAGGTGCACTTATTTTTTGAGCGAGTTTCTCCAAGGTATTACCTAGATTATAGGATCCCCAGCCAGCAATGATGACTGGTTTTCTTGATTGATTTATTAACTCAACAGCCTTTTCTATTTCTGAGTCTTCTGGTGAAATATTAAAATTGGTTAGACAGTATTCTCGTTCACAAAGAGTTGGATCCATGGACTCTTTTTGTATATTACTCGGAATAGAAATATGGGCAGCGCCATGTTCGAGTGCTGCTGATTTGATTGCCTGTGTTAGGATTTTTACGGTATCATTTTTATCGATTATTGTGTTATTATATACGGTAATTGATTTGAAGAAAATATTTTGGTCAATCTCTCTCGATTTGTTAAAATTATTAAACTTTATATTATCTTGGCCACTTATTGATAATAGTGATGCATGATCTTCTTTTGCATCATAAAAGCCCGTAGTAAGATTGGCTGAACCTGGGCCGTTTATTGTTAAACAGGCTGCGATTTTTCCTGTAAGTTTATTATAAGCAGAAGCTGCCAATGCCGCATTTTCTTCATGACGAACGATGATATATTTGATTGAAGGTTTCTTACGAATAGCTTCGATTAATCCTAACGATGAATTACCAGGAATGCCGAAAATAAATTGTATTCCGTTCTTTTCAAGTTCATCTATTACTACATCAGAAACAGTTAGTTTTCGCAGCACAATTTTTCACCTAGTTAATTCATGCTTAGTTATATTTGATTAAAGAAACTTTCGGCCAATATTTATTTAGCTTAGGAAGGAACACGTATTTGTTTAGCTAATCTGACTTCCTTTTTAATGACCGAAAAATCCATGCAGACCCTCACAGATACTAAGTCTGCATGGATGGGATGCAACAATGGCCTGCTGAGGCCATACAATTAATTAAGCAGCTCCAGCAGGACATTGAAAAAAAAAGAAGTCGCCGAACTAAAAAACAGACTTAAGGCGTATGAGAACCCTCATACGCCCCCATCGATGCGACGATTCAGAGACACCACCGGCGGGGTCAACCCGCCGGGGAGGCGTAGCGCTCCACCCGGGCACCACGGCGCCACACGAGAACACCCAGAGCCGGACGAGATCATCCCCGTCACCATGGACACATGCCCGCGGTGCGGCTCCTACCTCGGAGCCGCCACCAAGGTAGAATCACGAATCATCGAAGACCTCCCGCCACCACAAAAAACCCGGGTCACCCGCTACGACCTCCACCACTACCGCTGCCCCCGGCTGTGGTAGTGACATCACAGCGAACCATCCGGACTGCCCACGCCAGGGCAGCTTCGGCATCCATCTTCTGACCACGGTCACTCTCATGAAGTTCCACCACCGCGGCGTCCTGCGCCGCATCCAGGACGCCCTCCAACAACAATACGGACTACGTATCAGCCCGAAAGGCGTCCACGACATCCTCCTGCGGGTCGGGGACGCCTGCGCCCCCGAATACGAACGCCTGCTACAGCAGGTCAAAGCCGCCCAGTGGCGGCATACCGACGAGACCGGCATGCCCGTGTTGGGGAAGAACCACTGGCTGTGGGTCTTCCGCACCAATGAGGACGAGGTCCTCACGGTGATCAGGGCATCCCGCGGCAGGAAGGTCCTCGACGAGATCCTCGGGGCCGATTTCCATGGCGCCATGGTCAACGATGGGTATAGCAGCTACCGGGCGTTGCCCGAGGTGCAGCGCTGCTGGGCGCACCTCCTCCGAGAGGTCGACAGCGGCGTCGACCTCTCAAAGTACGAACAGATGTTCTCTACGGAGGTGCATCGACGCTTCGATGCACTGAAAGCGTTCATCGGCAAAGACCCGCCGATGAACCAGCGCATCAAACAAAAACTGCGCTGGGATCGGGAGCTTGCAGCCCTGGCCGGCGAGTACATCGAATACCCTGAGGTGCGGACGAAGGTGCAGTACCTCAAGCATGGGCTGGGCAGCTGGCATACCTGCCTGCTGCATCCGGGGATGCAGCCGACGAACAATATCGCGGAGCAGGCGATCCGGGAGCATGTGATCATGCGCAAGATCATCGTCTGCTTCCGGTCCACGCGGGGACCGGAAAATTATGAGCGAATCGCGTCGGTGCTTGCAACCTGGCGGTTGCAAGAAAAAAACATGGCTGAAGAATTAGAAAATCTACTCAGAAACGAGCTATGCCTCTCCCAGAGTTAAACAAATACAGGAACACAATTCCTAGTTAAGACATTATCTAGATTTCGGTCATGAATTGAATATTTTCAATAAATATTTTTTTCTGATCTCTAAGTGCTTTCTTTGCTTGATACCCAGGAATTAAAAGTTTTAAATCAATATTTTTATGTAGAGTGTTACTAAAAAATTTATTCATCCATGATTTTTCTTGTGTGAATTGATTATTGTTTTGGCAATTCATTTTGGCTATAGATTGGGCAATACTTGATGGAGGTTGGCACTTAGAATAACTGGCTAAAATAAGTCTTTTGACTAATTGATTAAAGTCATCCATAATAAAATCATGCACGATATTCTTTCGGTTACCATAATCATATAAGGCGGTCCCAAATATTCCTCCAAGATTACAGACAAAATCAGGTAAATATACGATTTCTTTATTATAAAAGAATTTTTCAATTCCTTCCGCTAAAGGAACGTTTGCACCGGGTACTATTATTTTCGCCTTTATTTTCTCCATATTTTTTTCGTTGATACTCCATGTCCGTGCACACGGTATTAAAATATCGGTATTCATTTCAAGTAAAAGTTCTTTTTTTTCTAAATAATCTTCACCATAATGAAAAACTAAATCATCCTTATGTTTTGTTTTTAATTGAAGTAATTTTTTTACATTTAAACCATTTGGATTATAGAGTGCGCCTTTGACAGTTGAGATGCCGATAATTTTGGCTCCTAAGTTGGACAATTCAGACGCGATATTTAGTCCAACCCCTCCAAATCCTTCAATTATTACGGTCATGGACTGAAGATCAATTTTTCTTACATCGCATGCTGCTTTAACAGCACTTACAACGGATAAAGCTGTAAAATAGGCTGAATCTGACATACTTCTAAAATTACAACCAGCAGCTTTTAAGATTGTTGCGATATCTTCAACAGTACTATTCAAATCAGTCCATGGAATATATGTCCTTTTAACAAGTAATGGTGATGCTTTTTTGCCAAAGGCGGCAAGAATTTCCGTTCTTTGTGAGGCTGTGCAATTCTTTGGAAGAATTATACCGGATTTTGCACCTCCTACATTTAATTTTAAAAAGCAATATTTCAAGGTCATGTTTCGTGCCAAAGCTTTTATTTCCTCTACGTTTAAATCTTCGGAAATTCTTAATCCCCCACAAGAATTTCCATTTCGAAGAGAATCAATTACTATATACGCATGTAATGAGATTTTTTCGTCCTTAAATTCATAAATTAAGGGATTTTTCTCTTTTTGCCTTTCCTCAAAGTGCATGAGAAATACAAATGAAAATCACATAGATAAGATTATGGATGAAGTTATCTTGTATTGAATTTGTTCAGAAGTGGGGGCTTGATTCGACTAAATCTTGCAGGTAACAGCAAGACCAGGGATTAGAAAAAAAAATTTGGGCCTTCTCCATGTCTCAACCTAATGGAGGATTTTCTTTTCCTTAATTTGAAGACATTGTTCGAATTTTCAATCCAATCATTGTGCAAGATGCAGTTTAATTCTACCCCCTCAATCAAGATTTCTTTATTAGTTGTTTGAATAGTATTAAATCATGTTTATTAATGCCTTTTAATAAGAATACCAATGATAAATAAATAATTATAGAAATAATTATTTGTAAAAATACATTAATTTCTGTAAAAAAATAGAGGAATATCGCCATAATTCCGCAGGCTACGCTAGGTGGAAGTAAAATCCCTTTAAAATTTAATTTAAAATTATTTTTATGACTAATATATAAATAGACAATTAAGAGAAACAATTCCGATGCCAATGTAGCAATACCTGCTCCAACATAACTATAGAGAGGAATCAAAACTAAATTTAAAATGAAATTAAGGATAATGGAGATTACCAGAGTTGACGCCATATGATTTTGCTTATCCGTAGAAATTAAAACGAAACCCGCACAAGTGTATAAAAAATATAACAATACATCCCATGCTAAAATTTTCAATGCTATTACCGAGTTTAGAAATTGGTTTCCATAGAATAAAGGAATAAATTTATCCGCTAAAAAGAATGTTCCTACTGAGATTGGCAGACCTAAAATAAATAGATATTTAAATGATTTTTCATAGGTTATTTGGAGGGCTGTTTTAGATGAGACATAGTAAAATGACATTGTGGGTAGGAGAGATTGCATGAGCAATAACGGAATAAATTGGAGACCTAAAACCAAATTATAAGCAGCATTATACCAGCCAACCACAGCGTCCCCTTTAAAAAGCGATAACATTACGGTATCAAGTCGTATGTATATTATTCCAAAAATTGATAATAAACCTAAGGGTAATGAATTTTTAATAGTTTTTCGGATGAACGAAAAAGGAATTTCAAATTTAATTTTCACAAATTTTTTTACGCATACTATTAAAACAATAAAAAACTCAATTAATGCTGAAAAAATGAAGATTAAGCCGAGTGCTATCAATCCATATCCAAGAAATAGGCTGAGTAATCCCAAAGAGTTTCTTAGAACACTTGTAATGATAACAATCGCAGCTTCATATTCCATTTTTTCGTAGGCTCTCATTGTTACATAAAAAATACTGGAGATTGATCTTAAAAATGTAAAGAAGCCAAAAAGGTACACAACATCTTTTGTATCTTCGGGATATCCCATTATGTTAATTAAAAAAAATAAAATAATAAAAATTAAAGGGAAGATAATTAATCTAAAGGTGAAAATATTATTTGTATAGCAATCCGATAATGATTTATTTCTAGATACATCCCTGATGAGTAATGTCGCGTATCCCAAATCTAAAAAAACAGTTAATAATTGGGGAAAAGTGCTTGCAAATGAATATTTACCAAATTCAACATCACCTAAAATTCGGCCAATAAAAATGGATAAAATTAAGGCAAGACCTGAAAAAACAATGGAAGATATCATTAATGCAATTGTGTTTTTTCCAATTTTTCTTGCTTCACTCATTTATCCTCGGTAATACTTTTGTGCGTGATAACGTTTATTCTTTTATTTATTTAGTATATCGTAGGGGGCTGATTCATAATTCACTCTCCTAAAGAAATCCTTCTGAGATTGCAGGTTTGATCCCTGCAATATCTTGCGATAGCAATCGCAAGCCGCAGGATCAAAATCAGATACGTGTGCGTTTTCACCGCGTTCCATCCGGGAACGCGGATGTCCTCAAGCCCCATCTGCTTGAGGACGTTGTTCGCGTTTTCGACAGCATTCCTCCGGGGGTAGACACGGTCGAGTTCTTTGCGGTTCAATGTGACCTTGTCCGTTTGTTGGTGGACAAGGTCCTCGGACCGGTATTTGATTGGGAGCGGATTATCCGCGTTCCTTGGATTATAGGGGATGATGGGCAGCACGCCCTCATCCATGAGCTGCTCCTGTAGCTCAACGATGTCGAGACCTGAATCGCCCAGAATCATCCGCGGTTTCTTCACCTGCAAAGCATCGTGGATGACCGCCATCCATTCCTTTTTCGAGGCTTGTTTGCGCTGCACGAACCGTGCAGCGATGGGCAGCTGCGTGCCTACATCGACGACGAGCAGCAGCCCATACCCGAAATAATACTCTTCTTTGGTGGCGTCGTAGCTCCATCGCCCGTCGGGGTCGTCCGTGAGTGGTGTGGCGATGCTGCTGCTGTCCACGGCTTGGACAGCGCCTAGTATTCCGAGTTTGGCGATCACCTGGGCGAGTGCCTTGAATGCGGCCTCGGTTAGGGCTACGAATTGTGTCCAGAAGCGGTCGAGGGTCGCGTAGCTCATCCCTCGGTTGAGGCCGAGGAATGCGAGCGCCATCGTTGTGTGGATGGCGCGGGAGATCGCTCGTATTGTGCGTCTCCCTTCGGCAAGCCCGTAGAGAAGGGCTTTGAGGTTCGCGCTCGGTGGATAGACCCGTGGTCTCCCCCGAGTTGTTGTTTTGGTCTGGTCGAAGAGTCGGTCGATGCAGGCGAGGTCGAGATGGTGGAGGACAGCCTTGCCTTCGTTTTCCAAAATATCTAAGAGCTCTTGCCCGATAGGACTTTCTAGCAAGATCTCTAAACGCTCTTGTGAGTGCATCCCTTGTTACCCAAAAATGGATGCACTCATCCATTTTTATGGTGAGTGTATTCTCCCGTTAGAATTATGAATCAAGCCCATATCGTAGTTAAAAATTTTCGATGAAGCGAATAAGAATTTTCTTTAGGGCATAAAGAGTTCTTCGTTCTTAGACCATCGCAGTTAAGGCGTCTTAATCGCTGTTGACGAAGATTATTTTGCGTGGTTATCTTGAATCGAATCGTAATTAATTTTAAATCTATAAGAAAAAAGAATGCCTACGTCATGAAAGAGAAAATGTTGACATTTAAAAAAATATAAGTATTAGCGAAAGCCTGCATTTGTTTAGGATACTTTGATATTTATGAATAAGAATCTCATCGAGAGAGGGGATCCCTATACTAAAAAAAATTGGAACCTCATCCGAATCAGACATTATATTACTATTATTTTAAATCGATTTCCAAGATTTGAAAAAATGATGGTTTTTTTTGTACATTACATTAAAATAGCAAGATACAAAAAACAGTCCAAAAAATATTCAAAAAATAATGATGTCATTTTCGATATCGATAAGATTTACTGGGTGGATCCAAAGAAAATACAGTACCTTTCATTAAAAGAGTTCTATGCATCCAAAGATAAAGGAAAAATCATCGATGGAGACTGGGATTTATTAGAAAGGAAATTTGATGATTTCGACGTATACGTATCCTTTAGAGAAAGATTAATAGAAGGTAAACCATGGGAATCCACGGTTTTTTATCAACGAGTCATACATGCTATAGAAAAAGGATATATTATTTGGGAATGCAGAAGTCAAACAGATTTTAATAATAGATTAAAAAAACTTGAAATGCTCTATGAAACCTTAAAAAAGGAAGGATATAAATCACAACGAGAGTTACAATTTGGAAATAATCCTGATCCCATGCAACTTGATGATGAGATTACAGTTAACATTGGTCGGAATGGTGATCTTTTATTTAATAATGGTGCACATCGCTTGTCAATAGCGAAACTCCTTAATATACCAAAAATCCCAATCAAAATCACTGTGAGACATTCAGAATGGGTAGCTTTAGAAAAACAAATCCTTTTATATGCCAATGATCAAGCCTCCGGGAAAATCTACCAGCCATTAACACATATCGATTTACAAGATATTCCAGCGTTCCATGAATCAGAAATTAGTAGATTCGAAATCATACAAAAAAATTTATCGGCGAAGAACGGGCGTCTTTTAGATATCGGAGCTCAATGGGGATACTTCTGTCATAGATTTGAAGATCTCGGATTTGATTGTTATGCCGTTGAAAATAGCCCGGTGGATGTTTACTTTCTGGAAAAATTAAAAAAGGCCGATAATAAGAAATTCACAGTAATTCCTAAATCCATCTTTGAAATTGAAGGTCTCGGACAAGTTGAATACGATGTGGTACTTGCCTTAAATATATTCCATCATTTCTTACTGTACGAGGAGTCTTATTTTGACCTTGTAAACTTGCTACATAAATTGCGAGTTAAAGAAATGTTCTTCGAACCTCATAATCAGGATTTTTATCAGAATAAAAACCCGTATAAGGATTACACAGAAGAAGAATTTGTTCAGTTTATTATTGAAAATTCTCGGTTAAATAAATCAGTATTTATAGGTACTGCACAAGATGGTAGAAAATTATACAAACTCTTTTACTCCAAAGAACCTTAATAATTAGAGAAGATGTCAAGGGTAAATCTAATAAATTTCGTATCGCAATATTTTTTAATAATAAAATTGAGGCGAAATATTTTCAAAGTGACATATTAACTCAATTAGTTTAAATAGTTTGGAGGAGAGAAAATTATTAATTATATAAATCATTAACCAAGTATGAGAGATGGATGGAATATTGATGCACAAAAAAAAATTTGCTAGAGGGATTCTAAAAAATATTAAAAAAATTAGTCGATTCTATATTCTTATTATATTACTAACTATCCCCCTCATTGATACTCAATTCGTTGTACAATATACTTTGGCAGAACCACCCAATTATTATGTGAATTGTACATCTGGAAGTGATACCAACGATGGTTCTTTCAGTCATCCCTGGAGAACTATCGAACATGCCGTTAGTTTTTCTAGTTCGGGAGATACAATAAATTTGATGGCTGGGACGTTTACCCCTACAGCCCAAGTTGATGTATCAAATAAGAATACAAATAGCCAATGGTATACTATAAAAAATTATAATAACGGTAAGGTTATAATACAAGGGTCAAATTGTCCAAAGTCTAATTATATTGATGCTGTCTTTGATTTCTATAATTGTGATTATGTTCATTTATCAGGGCTTAGTATAAATCATTCCGCAAGAGGCGCAATTACCATTAGATCAGGTTCTTCCCATTTTAAAATAGACAATTGTTCTATCACCAATAATTCACAACATGCTATTAAAGCCGTCAATACCAATAATCTGACGATTGAACATAATTACGTATATAATAATTTCAACAATTGGTCGGGTATAACCGGAGCAGATGACGGTGGATTATCTGAGGAAACAATATCTTTAACGAATTGTGTAGATTTTTCAATCAATAATAATACCCTTAGAGGGAATCGTGAATTAAACATAGACATAAAAAGTGGAGGCAACAGAGGAGAAATTGATTATAATACAATAAATACCACAGCGGGCTTTGTTAAAAAGGCCGGTGCCATTCTATATGGCAATGATGGTATATATATTGACGCAAGGGGTGTAATAAAGAACATCACGATTTTTAATAATAATATATTTGGTAACAAGACAGGAATTTCAGTCAATAATGAGGTGAATACTGGTCATTATGAATATATCTATATTTATAATAATCAAATTAATATTACAAAGGAACCTTTTGGGGGCATGACTGGTTATGCTGGGAGATTTCCTCTAATTTTAGAAAATGATGGTGAATCATCAGACGTATATCATAATATTTATATTTACTCAAATCTCTTTCATACCGGAATTAATAATGGTTATCCTTGTTTGCAGGTTGGAAGTTTTAATGGTGGTGAATTTAGTCCAAGTAATTTGAAGAAAGTATTTATTGTGAATAATATTTTTTCTAAATCTGAAACGACTGCCGTGAATATGGTTCGTATCGCTGGTATAACTTTTGCCCAGGGAACAAGCATATTCACAATGAATAATAACTCTTTTTATCGAGCAACTGGCTCAATCACTATTTTCTGGGGGACAACAACGTATACCCCGTCGACTCCGACCTATTTTGGAGGAGAACCAATATTTACTGACCCAAAGTTTGTTCATAACACTGATCAGTACGGTGATTTTCACCTACAAAGTAATAGTCCTTGCATAGATACAGGTAATACTACACTCGCCCCTTGTTTTGATTTTGATAGAATTAGTCGACCTCAAGGTTTAGGAATGGATATAGGTTCATTTGAGTTCGTTTCATCTGAAACTACCTATCCTCAAATATCTAACTTATCACTCCTTTCTTCTAATCCCTTGGATACAGATCCCGTGTATGGATGGGAGAACGTCAGTTGTTTGGTGACGGATAATGTATCTTTGTCTCAGGTCGTTTTACGTATTCAAAACCCTAATGGTTCTTGGAATAATGTATCAATGACCTGTCATACAAGTGGAACATATTATTATCGGACGTCGACCTTATTTTCCACTGCAGGAAACTACATCTATTCAGTTTTGGCTAAGGATATAAATAATATTGAGAAAACATCAAATTCTGTCTCTTTTACAATGCCCCCAAATTGGGATATCAATGCTGATGCGCTCTGTAATATTCTTGATTTAGTATTAATTTCAAATTCTTATGGATTAAAAGGTTCTCAAGGATGGGTTAGAGAAGACCTCGATAACAATGGTGTCATAAATGTGCTAGATTTAAATTTAGTTTCGAATCATTTATATGGATAGAATATTTTGGTCAAATTTAAAGAAAGAATTGATTACTCCTTCTCTGATGTTTATACTGAGGCATCATTTTTTTTTTAAGGGAGAATAAGAGGTTTTAAATATAACATAAGTTCACTTTATTTTAATCGACTCAGGAAAATTGATGTCGATGTAGTTAAATACTAGATAGGATTTAAGAGGTTAAAAATTTATAAATATAGAATGAAGATGATTGGTCCGAGGAGTATTGCATCAATTCAGCTTAATTTCAAACAACCCCATGGGGAAAATTGAAACGAGAGTGGTTTCATGAAAACGATTAAGAATCAAACAAAGAAATTCAATTCACGAAAAAATAAAAATTTAGATTCGCTACTTAGCATTTTTTTTGTTTTACTACTTATTACTGGTTCTTTAATTATTCCAATTGTTTCTTCGAATCCAAGTGATCCTTGGTACAATTCGAATTGGTCATATCGAAAAGAAGTTGTTATAGATCATACTAAAGTTGCCGAAAATTTAGTCAATTTCCCTATTTTAATTGATGTCACGGATAACGATTTAATGTCTCATGCAAAATCAAATGGCTATGATATTCTTTTTACTGATAAAAATGCAACTAAATTATCTCATGAGATTGAGCTCTATAATTCAACAAATGGACATTTGATTGCATGGGTTAACGTCACTTCTCTATCCTCCACTACGAATACTTCCATTTATTTATACTATGGAAATCCTTCTGCTACTAACCAGCAAAATATTCCAGGAACCTGGAATAGTAAATTCAACGCAATTTATCATCTAAAAGAAAATTGGAGTACAGCGGCGGGTAATTTCAAAGATTCTACCGTGAACCATCAGGATGGTACTCTGGTAGATGCGAATGGCAATTCAGCCAGTGACACTGGAAAAATCGGAAAAGGATTCCGTTTTAACGGGGATGCTGACTACATCAATATCGGCGTAATCGACCACAATTATCCTATTACCTACACCTGTTGGTTAAAAGCCGATACCGTGACACAGGCTCGAGGCGCGCTCGGTCGCTGGTACGATGGATATTATCTTGGAGCCTCAAGTCAGGGTGGCGGCACACTACGTGAACAAATATTAGTCAACGGAAATTGGGGATACTATAACTCCAAAACTGGCGTGAA
>Ga0209777_10000598_pt1 | contig 58243 bp, 63 predicted proteins | sample FrelakmetHBP12HB_FD_187147 | JGI IMG/M metagenome (GOLD analysis project Ga0209777, IMG submission 187147) | Freshwater lake sediment microbial communities from the University of Notre Dame, USA, for methane emissions studies -HBP12 HB (SPAdes)... | ecosystem: Environmental > Aquatic >...
TCAAAATCACCTACGACAATTGCCTGAAGCAGCGATGGATTGCCTGGCAGCTTTGGGAACACCAGCCCATCAACGAGGCGTTCAAAAAGGGACTCAAGAAGGGTTTCCTGAAGCTGGCCCGGGCCCACCAGTACACGAAACTTCGCCCCTACGTCGACGAATTCTTTGAAGGCCGACCCGGCGAAGACGAAGGTCGCGAAGATATGACCAATCTCAAAGAGGACTACTATTACCTAGCAGACCAACTGGTTCTCGGCGGATACGTCACTTGGCTCTCGCTTGGAGCCTACGCACGAAACGTCGAGGCGGGCGATGTCAAGAGGGTCTTGGCCGACGGCTGGGGTACTTATGAGTCTCCCTTCCGATCGGTAGGACCTGGACACTTGCCTCGGATAGGTGATAGGGAACCCTACAAGAGTAAGGTCTTTGGGCGATGGGATCGTCCAGTCCATCCTGATCTTTTCACCCCCTTTACGCCTGAAGGGATGCAGAGAGCTCGGGAAATGTTGGAGTACTTCCCCTTCCTGGTGAACGTCGTGACCAAGGGAATCAAGGGGATAGTCGAGAATGCTGAGTTTGGCGAGCAGCCGAGCGTCGACGAAATGTACGATGCCATCATGGCCAACCTCAGGTCTCGAAGCTTCAACATCAAAGCCGCGATCATTGCCCTCAGCTACCTTATCGATAACATCGACGGGGAGAAGACAAAGCTCATCCCTGTTGGTACTCGATGGGGGATTCCTGCTCCGACGGACTTTAGCGGCAAATCGACCACTATTGCTAACACGCTGATAGCTGCAAAAGCCCTTAAGAATCTCCGTCGGAAACTAGAGGAGGCACTTCTGGAACCCGAAAAGACCGTTACAGCGATGGTCGATGAGATGGGAGAGTTGCTTGCCCGAAGTTTGATCGGCGAGATTGCAGGTGACAGAGGCTGGGTCGATGCGGTGAAGGAGAAGAGGGTACTTTCTGAAATACAGGCGAGGTTAGATTCTATCTAGCCCTAGTGGCCGGTGTTGATGTTCGACTCATCAATGCCGGCCTTTCTTTTTATGGGATGTTTGGTTGCCTTGGGTTTTTAGGTTTAGGTGTTATTCCTGTAGTCTTTGCCACTCTTGCTCTTTCTCCTTTTCTCCACATAACCTCCGCTCTTCCTCTTGCCATTGCGTCTGACATACCAGGACGAGCCTGTTGCCAATCTGCCGCCATTTGCCGGATTGTTCCCTCACGTTCTGCCTGCTTTCTGGCTATTTCTTGGTCTCCTAGCCTCTTTTCTTGCGATAGGTCGTAAGCTATTTCTTGGGTGGGTGTCATCATACCGGCATTTCGTCTCAAACCAGAACTCCCGATTCCAGGAACCCTTAGAAGCCCCTTACCAATTGCTCCAGTAACCCCTCCCGAACCAGCGTAAGATGCAGCGAGGCCCTGTATACCCGTTATTCCTCGGCTAAGAGTACCAGCGGTCCCCAGTGCACCAAATGGCACACCGAGTATTGCTCCAAACCCACCACCCCTGCCGCCGCCTCTGCCGCCGAGGGCGACATTGTTAAACGCCTGATCCACGATATCCGGCACTTTCATCGCGAAAAGCAGCAGCCCAATAGCAATTACTTGAGGAACAAGAATCCAGCTTAAGAAAGGAGAGGCAGGACCAATTTGTACGTCAGGAAAGGCAAAAGCCCCACTTCCAGTAACCAAAACAACAAGAGATAATTTGAAAATAAAACCAATTATTGGAATGGTTAGCAAAGCGGCAGCAGTTCTTTTGAACCAAAAGCTGTAGGCTACTGTCCCACCAGGGATTGCCCCAAAAAGAAAGAAAAGAGGGGCAAACATAGTGAGAAGAAGAAAAGTTACATAGCGAGATAGCAATTTAAAAATAATAACAATGTAAACTATCAATAAAATAATTGCGTAGAGCAACATTAGGAGGAGCATTACAGGGACCATTATAGCTGCTACGGTACCGGAAGCGCCGCAAAGTAAAAACATAGATACCCAGCCAAATGTGTTTGCGACTAAGTAAGGTATCAAATTATTTTCCATAGTGTGTGGGTTGAAAGAAACCAACGAGTTTAAAAGGCTCCCAAAAATCCTCACCAGGTCAATCATCAGTCCGGCGATAGCATAACTAAAAACAATTAGGATCAAAGAAATAGCAATCTTTGGTAGGGCGTTTTGAATAGTGACGACATTCCTCGGCCCCAGGGGGAATCGGAACATAATCATAAAGCCAATGATTACTAGTGCCACTACGGCCAAGGCAAGTGATGCATTTCTAACGTTTGTCCACACCTCTAAAATTACTTGATTGTTTTGAAGTGTTTCCATTCCAGTTTCAGCCCGAGCACTCTTGAAAGGGTTAATTGAAGCAAAATACTGTTTGCTATTTACAGGTACGGGATACTTCAAAAGCGAGCCAGCAGTAGCGCCGGCAAAACCAACGACCCCATAATTTCGCCAGGAGGTGGGATCGGAGGCAATATTGTCAAATACCTGCTTCATTGTAGCAGGGTGGCATATTGCGCCTAGGTCAAGAAAACTGTCCATCCCATCTCCCAATAATTGCTTAATAAAAGTATGCTCGACAACGTACATCCCGCCTTCGACTATTTTTTCGAGGGCCCCCTGAAGAAAGCTTCCAATATCACCTACGAGACTTCCGATCGCGCCAATCGTGCCACCAATAAAATCTCCAAACCAATTAGCCTCCTGGATTTTTAAGCCAGCGCTGCTAGTCGGTATCGGTACGATCTTGCTGCCTGGAGAAGATGGTGGAATCGGGGTGATTTTGTATTGCTGATCTGTTGAAGAAGCTTGGTTTTGTGGGGTTTCTTGAGCTAGACTACTGCTAACAAAAAAACTAGTACAAGAATTGAAAACAAATATGGATAGAAGAAAAAGTATAGCTAATCTCTTGCTTGTCTTGGGCAGGAACATTTAATTTAATTCTAAGCTAATAGGAAAGAATTTGTCAATAAATGTTGGCCGAGGTTTAGATTGAGCAAGGAGCGCTCCTTCTCTCTCGTACAAATCTTCATTCGACGCCGGGAAGCTGTTGCGCAAACTTGGTGGCTAATCTCTCCGCTAAGGCAGCCGTGTCAGGCTTGGGGATGAATTGTTCGTAGTACCAAGGATCCTTCAACGGCTCATTAGTCGGGTAAGAATCGAGTTTTCCTGGTTGGTACTCCAGGGTCACCACGATTACCGTTGTATACGAGGCGAGTACTGTCGCCACATCTTTCTCGCCTGCTTTAGGTGAGGTGTAGCGCTTCTCCAACTCGACAGCGGGATTTGAACTCTGAGGTGCAAGATCACCCGATGCCTCAGTTTCCACATAGGCTTTTGCACAGGCCTTCGAGCTAAAGAAGAGGTAGCGAGCCGACAGAAGTCGGTTCGGACGCTCATGCCAGAAAATGACTCCGTGGTTAGGCTCGGCAGGAACCTTGCGCAGATCGAGATAGATGTTTTCTTCGTTACTCCACTGCCCGTAGACTCCAAGGCCCCGTAGCTTCTGAAGGTAGATGAGCGGTTGATCAGCCTCTTCTGCCATTTGCGATCGAGCTTGCCAAACCCCGTTGAAATCCTTGATCACGAAGTAATCGGCTAGCTCGGGGGGGGGTAGGTCGCTTGCGTCGAGGTCCGCCTTTCTCATGAACAAGATGACAGCAAGGATCGGTGCGATTAGACTTGCGAGTTTCATCGTCCCTCCTCTTTTCTTGTTTTAGTGTGCGAAAATTTCCTAACAGTCAGGGCGATTATAGCACAAGCAAACAAAATTACTTGCACCAGTCAACACTTACCCTTACAATTAAATTAAAAGGATCTACTAATGGCCGAAGAAAAAGAAGAGGAAAAAGGTTCTTTAGGTGAAACCGCTGGTCAAGAGGCAGGGCAGAGGATTGGTAAAAACCTAGGTTCAAAAATAGGTGCTGGCACCGCCTCGGAAGGAGCAGGGGCTGCCGGGACAGGAGCCGGGGCAGCTGGTGCCGAGGGTGTTGCAGCTGGCGCTGCGGGGACAGCCGGAGGTACAGCAGCAGGAACAGCGGCTGGTACCGCTGGGGGAACAGCAGCCGGAGTTGGAGCAGGAGCGGCTGCAGGTGGTGCTACCGCTGGTGCTACCGCAGGATCAGTTGTACCAGGTATAGGCACCGCCATTGGAGCTGCTCTTGGAACTGCAGTCGGTGCCGTCGTTGGTAAATCCATTAAATGGATAATACTGGGAATTGTTGGAGTAGCCGGTGGTGTCATTGTATTTTTTCTCCTTTTCCTTGTCATAATTATCGCGGGGATTGTAGGTGTAATTGGCGGGTTTGATCCATCTACAGGTTTGGCACTTGGTTCCCAGGCTCAATCACAAACCCTTTCCATAACTAAGACAGCAAAGGCAGCGGTAACAAATTCAAACCACATTGATAAAGGTAGCACCGACGGCAATGTAACTTACACCTTTAATATTACTAATAGTGGGACAGACACGATCAAAGATGTAAAGGTGAACGATGCATTTTCAGGCACATATTCAGCAGACAAAAGCCAAGTGGACGGGGAAGATCATTGCAATTTTGATGTCGGCGACATAGACTCTGGGAAAACAGTCACAAAAACCTGCCAAATAAACATCAAAAAACTGGATGATGACTGGGTACTTTCAAATATTGCGACTGTCTCCGGTACCCAAGGTGGCAGTACAACCACAACTCCAGGTGGGGCAAAATTCCAGGGCGACCAGATAGGCTGTCTGACAATAAAGTGGGAAAACGGTAAAAGCGGTGAGCTTTGGAATGAAGGTCGAGAAACAGTATTAAGAAACGCGATTAGTACGGCAGCATCTTATCCGGCGTGGCTAAAATATTTATGTGACGCATCGGGTGGAACCGTAACACTTAGATTGGAAAACTACAATGGAGGGATAAATGCTGATGAATACGGTGGGACCACGCTTAATATCTATGCTAACCCGTTTTTAACCCCTGCACGAACTGAAAGAGGGAGGGCTTTTGTTATGGCTCATGAACTGACCCATATAATTCAAACTTATGATGTTGATGGGGTATATAAAAATTTTATGAAAAGTAGTGCCCATGACGAACTTGTCGCAAGGGACGCTGTCATCCGTAGCTATCCAATTTGTACTGGAAAATCAATCAAACAAGACACTAGCGGTAACTATATTGATTCGTGTTGGAGCGATAACAAGATAGACCCATACCACGAAGATTTTGCCGAAATGGCCGGTAATTTTGTAGCTCTTAGGGATGGTTACCCAATTAGTTTTCAGACCGAATACCCAGAGCATTATAAATTTGCTCAAAACTCTCTTTATGCCTCCTCTGGTTCAAGCTCGGTCCAAATCCTAACCGCCTCCACAACAGCGATAGTTATAATTGGAAAGCCACCAGCTACAGATCCCGTAGGTTGGCCTGTAAGCGGAACGATTACGCAACTTCCATACTGTAGTCCTGCAGGCACTAATGATTGTACTAACTACCATAGCACTACAGCTTCAATCGATATTGGGGCAATAGAGGGGACAAATGTTTATGCTACTCATTCAGGTATCGTACAATGGGGTAACGCGGAGCTAAGGGACTACAATGGGAATGGGTGGTTTAAAACAACCGATGCGAACGGCAAGATAACTATTGATTCTGGAGATCTAGCCGTGTGTCAAACGAAGGGCCCGTACGGTTGTATGGGTATCTACGTAATAATCACTGGATTAAACTACAAGACAATTTATATGCATCTTGAAAGCGTAAACTTTGCTTGCGTTCCCCTGGCGGGGTCAGGCCAAATAATGGTGGGAGCTTTAATCGGAAAAGTTGATGATACTGGGAATTCTTATGGTAATCACCTTCATTATGAGGCAAGGCTAAATAATGGAACGCCAGTACCGAAGGCGGATTTGGGCAGTGTATTTCCTAATTACAATGTATCTAGTGTCCAAACTAGCTATAGTGGAACAGGTTGTGGACAATGACAAACGTAACAGAAACTAGAAAGATTTTAATAACTTTAATGCTCGGTTTGATTGCACTAGGAGTTTGCTTTCTTACTTACTTTCTTTGGGATTACTACCGTTACTCAAGTCTACCCAAGCTTTCTGCAGCAAACTTAGGGATTACAGAAGAAAAACAGTTAAGAGAAATTCAGCCAAAAGTTTATTATGTTGGACAGGAAGCAGAATTGCAAAAAGTTGGTACGGTTTACTTGGGTAGTAAGTCAGTTAAGTTAGATCAGGAAAAAGCTATCTCAATAGCTTCAAAATTTAACTTCGCCCCATCGTTAAATAAAGTGGGTGATAGCTTCGCTTGGGAAGACGCCAGTCAAAAACTTTTTGTAAATCTCAAGGATCAGGATATAGATTTCTTTTCTTCAACGTTAGTTGAGTCAGTTTCTTCCAAAAACGATCTACCCACCAAAAACGATCTTGAGCTTGAAGCGAAGGACATTATGGATAAAATAGATATTCCAGAGGCGGTAGTCGATTTCAAAAAAGGGATAATAAGCTATTCGAGTCAAATAGGAACCGAAGGAGCGGCTGTAAAAGCAAACATTACGGTTGCCGATTTCCCTCTTACAAAAGACGATGTACCAATCTATGATTCAAGTGATAACACACTAAACCTTCAGATTAAATTAGGTGTGGGCGGTAAGCTTGTTTCTTTTCATGCCCCATGGCAACCTTACTCTTGGAGTAAACTAGGAAGCTACCCACTAAAAAGTATCAGCGCTTCTGTGAAAGAGATTGAAAAAGGTGGGGGTGTTATAACCCAACTAACAGCATCACAGATTGGTAACAAAACTCAAGAAAACAAAAATATTATAGTAATAAACTTGACAGATGTTAAACTGGGTTACCTTCCGGTTATTTCTCAGGAAACATATCTTCTACCAATTCACATTTTCTCTGGAAGAGCGGTTTTGAAATCGGGGGAGGTCTGTGATATTACAATCTACAATAGCGCTTTGGCAAAAAGATTTATTACTAAATAGCAGGTTTGACTACTTCGTTTGAATTTCGCAGTCGTTTCCGGCTGTCCCAATGCAGAATTTTGTCAGATTAAGCCCAGTAAACTTTCCTATAAATACTAATATCAACCAAGAAATTATAACGAACACAAGGCCTATGATAGCCCACGTGATGGTATTTCTGGCGCTACTGATCGCTTTTGGATCACCTTGAGAAGTAATATATTTAAAACCGCCGACAATAACCATAATAAGACTAACAAACCCCAAAACTGTGGTTATGGTGGTTAAGAAAGTAGAGAACACCGTTTCCAGATCTTCTAAAGTAGCGGGATCGTGGAAAGCGGCAAAAGACTTTTGTGGGGACGACAAAAACAAGATAGTTATGAAAGTAAAATTGAAAAGCGTTCTTTTTATTTTCCGAAGCATTAATTAAATCTTAATGTCGGAGAGCTTTAACTGTCAACTATAAACCTAAAATTCTAGTGGCAAATTAATGGAAAAATTTAAGCTCCTCCGCTATTGAATTTCCGAGGTTTCGAAATTCAACCCCTTATGGCGAAGTCGGGAAACTAGTAACATTCTTTGGAAGGTTGACAGTTCCTGAGAAAATATTGACGCCAAGAGCGCTCGTAATAATTACTACGATTGCAAAAGCAGCAACCACAATGACAAGCCCGATCACTGCTGATGTAATGCGGTCCCTGGCATTTCCTGCAGCTACTTTATCTCCACCGGCCATAATCCACTGGATACCACCAAGGATTATGAAGAGAAATGCTAGAACAGCGGCAAAGAAAAATACGATAATCAATACTCTAGATAATATAGTACCTAGATCAAGAAGACCTGTTACTTGAGGCCAGGTAAAGGTCGCATCAGGTGTGGCAGCAAAAGCAGGACTGGCAAGGGCTGCTAAGAGAGAAAGAGGAATGCCTATCGATAAAATCAATTTTTTCATGTTACTAAAACTCACCTCCTTTTAAATTATAAAGCATAAAAACCTAGTTATGCAAGTGGCCTATTGCCCAATCTTAACTGGGTTTGTGAATATATTTATGCCTAGGGCACTAGTTACTATTACACTTATGGCAAAGGCAGCTACTACAATAACCAATCCAATTATCGCATTCATAAGCCGGTTTCTAGCAGAGGTCATTGCTTTGGGGTCGCCACCGGCACTCATCCAGGAAATCCCGCCAACCAGAAGCTGAATGAAGAAGAAAAGCGACGCCGCAAAAAGGGCAACAAAGTAGACACTGGCCACTAATTTTCCAAAATCAGGGAGCTTTATACCAATGGCACCGATAGTAGCTTTATCGTCTGCTAAGACTGTTGTTGATGGAATAAACATTGGTAATAAACTGCCAAAAAATATTAATTTTTTCATTTTATGGTCAAAAAATATTCGGAATCTCGACACCGGCCGCTCTGAAAACGCCGATTACTATCTCAATTATTACGAAAGAAGCGACAACAATCAATAGACCGATGACGGCATTTAGTAAAGTATTTCGTGCGCGCTCGACAGTTTCCTCATTGCCGCCAGAATTTAGATAACGGATGCCTCCCCAAACCATCAAACCAAAAAAGATTAAAGCAGCAGCAAATAGAGCAAATAATATTATACTTGTTAGAAATTTTCCAAAATCAGATGGCGCTGCTCCGCCAAGGAAAATTTGATTTATATCAATAGTCGCGTAAGCCGGAGTAACCACCTGACCAAAAATATCGATCTTTAAAATTGCCTTAATAATGAAAAATATAAGGGTAACCGAAAGAATTACGACGAGCCCTATTATCGCTCCGGTTATAGTATTTTTGGCGCTATCGAGCTGTTTTGGATCCCCCTGGGCCATCATGTATTTTATGCCACCCCAAATAAGAAAAAGCAGGGCAAGCATTGCGGCTAGACCAAAAAGGTAAGGTAATAACTGACCAATAATGTCGCCAAGCGAGGAAAATTTATTGATTAGATCAGTAGGGTCGACAACATCAGATAACTTAGCAGATACCGTAGCGAACGCGAGCGTGGGTAAAGATAAGTAAACGCTAGTTATAAAGGAAGTGGGGACTGCTAAAGTTAAAAAATTTCTAAATGTAAGCTGCCTCATATAGGTAATCCCAAAATACTAATCCCAATAAGACGGAGAATGAAAATCGAGAAAATAATGACTATAAGACCTGTTACCGCCGCGACGATTATCTGTCTTCCTTGCTGGACTGCTTCGACATCCCCGTTGCTAAAAACAAGTCTAAAAGAACCATAAATCATTAATAAGAAAGCTATCCCTCCTGCAATTCCTATGGCGATTGCGGCGAATTTGGAGGCAAATCCAGCAACGTCAGTTGGAATAGGTCCCAAGGCAGTGTCTTTGGTAGGCTCGTTCTTATCTTCAAGCTTTGTACTTCCTTGCGAAGGTTTTCCGTAATCTTTGTTGGTTGTAACAATAGTAATAGCTGTAGACTGAACATAAGTTCCCCTTTTACACTTATCGCCGGAGGAAGTTCCAGAATTAGTTGATACTTCCATTATAAAGCTCCCGGTTACATCCTTACCGTCCGGTAAATTCCCATCCGGATAGGTAATGGAGAGATTGCCGTAATCGTCTGATGCTCCGCATACAGATTCAACACCGTCTGGTTTAAGGCCGGCTTCCTCAGGATCCGCTCCGTTTTCTATAGCAGTAGTATCCCACCCATTCGCCCTAAAAATTTTGATATGATAACTCGTCCTAGATTCTAACCCTGTAACAGTGACTTTGTATGAAATGTCGTAATCAGATTGGGTAGACGGTAAACTATTCCAAGGCTCGTCATTCGGCCCTTTTACGGTTATTGTTACATTGTTATTAGTAGAGCCGCCACCAGGAACGGTATTAGAGGCAAAAGCGGCTAAAGGAATTAAAATAGGTAAAATGAATAATAAGAGGAAAATTATTTTCCATAAACGGTTTTTCATAGGCAGGCCTGTTGTTATTATCGTATCTTGATTTAGGTAAGCTGTCAAACTTTTAGCTAGAACAACATAAGACAAACTGGTAACTTTTATTCCTAATTGAATTGGGGCTAGCTATTGACCACGCTGCGGCCTCGATCAGGTAAGAGCTAAGTTTGAGACCGTTGAAATTATGGGGTATAATCTGAATATATACAAACTACGATGAAAAAAGCTGCCCTGCTCCTTTTGCCACTACTGGCCCTTTCCATAATATCAATCCCAGCCGCCCGCGCGGATGACCTGCTTGATATCCAAAATCAAATTGACCAAAAGGCTTCGCAATATTCCCAAACCCAAAGCAACTTGGACCAGATTAAAAAATCCATTGCCTCACTGTCATCACAAATTTATGCAACCGAGCCAGCGGCCGAAGAAGCGAATAAAAAAGTCGCCGAAATTAGTAGCCAGCTGGCACAAGTGGAGGCCGATTTAAATAGCAAGAAAGACTCTCTTCGCAGTGTTGTCGAAGTCAGAGATCAGCAAATTAGGCAATTTTACGAACACCCTGGAGACAGCCCCCTTGAACTATTTTTGACAACTAACGGCTTTTCAAATTTTACTCAAAACTTAAGTTTTCAAAAGAGGATTTTAGATACAAGTAAAGGGGTGATAGAAAGCATTAACAAAGAAGTTTTAGCCATGGATGCGACAAGAAAAGATATCGCAAAAACAAAGGCAGATTTGGTCGCTATTGCCAACAGCATTAACAGCCAGCTCGCTGCCCTGCGAGGCAGTTACAATTACAATAGTTATCAAAAAGGAGCCCTCTCAAATAAATTAACCGGTCTTCAAAACGCTTTGCAAAACTTGACGAGTAAACAACAAGAAATATTGGCGGCAAAATTTGCCGCTACTGGAGGCAATCAGACAGTGGGAGACAATGCGCCGCCTTCTGAGCCGCTGCCCGATCCTGGTTTCTCTCCGGCGTATGTTTTCCTCACCTATGGTTACCCCCACAGAGTCGGTATGAGCCAGTATGGCGCTTACGGTAGAGCCTTGGCAGGGCAAAATTACCAAACAATTCTGCAGTCTTACTACAACAATATTGGAATTGGTGGGTACCCGACACCAAACAATATAAATGTGTCTGGTTACGGGGCAATCAGTTTTGAAGACAACTATTTGAAGGGAATTTCAGAAATGCCGGTTTCTTGGTCAATGGAAGCACTTAAAGCCCAAGCAGTTGCCGCCCGCACGTATGCTTTAGCCTACACAGGTTGGTCAGGGTACATTGGAAACGAGGGTGCTTACCTTTCTCAAAGATCAATCTGTCCGACTACTTCTTGCCAGGTTTACAACCCAGGGCATGTTTCTTCTAGATGGAACCAAGCGGTTGATGAAACCCGCGGAATTGTTATCACCTACGCTGGATCACCCATAACAGCTTACTACGCGTCAACGGCTGGTGGCTACACAATGCTTCCAACTGAAGTTGGGTGGAGCAGTAATCCCCCGTACCTTAAAAAAGTACGTGATTTTGGGCCAAATGGGGCCTACGAAGGACCAGCCTACGGCAACTCACCTTGGTACCACACCTTTTGGAATGGAAAATATTGCTCCGGCACCTTCCCCTGGTTAACAAAAGACGAAGTGACCGATCTATTTAATGCGGCGCTCTTGTCCGAAGCAAGTAGTAACTATAACCAATATCTTTCGTCAAACCCAAGTTGTTTTGGGGCACCAGGCTGGGATAGTAATCAAGTTGTGGGGGAGCTGCAAAGAATTGGCAAGGCTCCGGTTGGCACGCTAGCGAATGGAGGAATTTTGGTTGGGTTTGATGGAGTCGGAAGTACATCATCAATAACTTTTGTAAGCAGTAATTATCCAAGTGGTAAGACCTTCTCGGGCAGTTTCTTCCGATCAATTTTCAACATTAGATCTCTTGGAAAACTTGTGATCCTAACCTCCCTTTACGATGTAGTCATTCGCTGATACAATTACTTTGAGATGGAAATCACCGGGGCTGAAAAGGTAACCTTTGAGGGTGAATGGGATGATGAAAACGTCATTATATTACGCCGAGCACATTTTATTGTAAATCTTTCGTGGTTAGTTAGTACAGTTGTCGCCCTTTGGGTTCCTTTTTTAGTTTGGGCCTTTTTTAAATTCGTTCCAGGTATCAAACTTTCAATCAACCACCAAACAACCTTACTTTTAAACTCCGTCTGGTTTTTAGTAGTCTTTTTCGTTGCCTTTCAGACCTTTCTCAATTGGTATTTCAATATCTATATTATTACAAATAAAAGGTTAGTTGATCTTGATTTTTTCAGTGTTTTTTTCCACAAAGTTTCTCAAGCGACGCTAGATAAAGTCCAAGATGTCGAGTTTGAAAAGAAAGGGATATTACAAAACTTTTTCGATTACGGCGATGTTCAAATCGAGACTGCTGGAGAAATTTCTAACTTTTGTTTTGAGAACATTCCAAATCCAGAGGGGTATGCAAAACAAGTGTTGCAACTGGCAAGTAAAATTAGAGGCAGTGGATTAGGAGAGGCAGTTTATGAACTTCCAACCAACCCTACTAAAATTTAATGTCGATGCCAATTTTCTGATACAAATCTTTTTATTAGTGGTATTAGTTCTTTATATTGGTTATTCAGCTCTTTTATACAAACAGCTGTTAATTTTAAATAAGAACTTCTCAACACCAAAAGGGCCCCTCTTGAATATAATGGGTTTGGCGAATCTTCTTATCGCTAGTGGTTTATTTTTATACGCGATTATTCTAAGGTTAATTTAATCTATGGAAAAGTCATTATTTGCCCAAGTTGGTGAAATTCACGGAAAGAGGCAAGAAGGAACCTTTTCCACAAGTTTCCAATATACGCCTACGGATGAGAGGCTAAAACAGCTAAGGGGAATGGTTTTTGCCCTGGTCGAAGTTAGAGCTGAATCTGAGGATAAAGGCCTAGCAGTGAGCAAGGGTATTTTTGATTCCTTTAAGGCATCTTTTTTTGAGGCGACGGGAAGCAATTTGAAGGCAATGGAGGACGCAATAGACTCTGTTAAGGAGGCTATTGACAAAGAGGGAGCAGACGCCAAACTGCTTATTGCTTGTCTTTGGGGATCGGTACTTTATATTGGGAGAACAGGGGATTGCAGCCTATTTCTAGCCAGAGACGGAGAAGCGAAAAAAATTAATTTTTCTAAGGTTGCCTCCGGCTCACTTACCGACAAAGACGGCATATTTTTAACCGATTCGGCTTTCTCCGAAAATCTCGACACCCAAATTTTGGGAAAGAGTGCGTCAAAAGAAGAATTCAACGAAAGTTTGGAAGATATACGGGGCGAGATTAAAGAAAAAGGTGGCGAAGCTTTATACGTTAGACTTTCCGTTCAAGAACCTGTTGAAAAAACCTACCCGGTACTGATTGCAGACCTGGATAAAGAAGAAGGAGCCCTGCTACCAATCGGAAAGGGAAACGGGAAGAGCTTTGATGAAACGATTAAAGAGGCACTAAATAAAATCCCAAGACCAAAAGTAAATTTTGATTTTTTGAGCAATATTTGGTTTCGGGCCAAGCTTGGGACAAGAAAGATCCTCAGTGCTTCAAAACCATACGTTCGGAAGGCGCTGTTTGTCATTTTATCGCCATGGCTGCCCAGGCTGCCCGGGGCTTTGGAGGATGAAGCGTCCCGTAAGAAAAAGCGAATCGCTGAAATAGCCCTTGTCTTAATCGCTGTTTTACTGCTAAGTATTTCTATTGGTTTTATTAGCCACAGCCGCAGCGTAGCTAAGGAAAAGTTCACTAACACGGTCTCTTCGGTTGAAAGTAAACTCTCGGAAGCGGAGAATCTGGAGAAACTTGACCCAAACAAGGCTGCAAGCCTTGTTTCCGAAGCAGAAGACGAGTTAAATACTCTATCTGGATCCAAGGACTCAAAAGTTAAGGCCCTTAGAGAAAAACTCTCCGGCCTTCTTATCAAAATCAACCGCATTTACAGTGTTGATACCAAACTTGTTAGTGATATGAGCCTTTTGAAAGGCAACATTGATGTAAAGAGCATAAAGACTGGTTCTGGGATTATCTACGCACTGGATGTAAACTCCGGGTCTATATACAAGGTCCCGCAAGGCGGCACACCGGAAATTTTTGTCTCGGAGAAAAAGGGGCTACAGAATTTTTCCGCTAGCGGAAGCGGGCTTTACATTCAGACCAAAGATGGAATTGAAAAAGTGGATCAAGATGGAAATGAAAGTAAGCAGATTGGCAGTTCTTCTTCATGGAAAAACCTGGTTGAAGCCGAGACGTATAAAGAAAATTTTTACCTTCTGGATTCAGACGCCCACCAAGTTTGGCGTTATGTTTCGACGGGGACTGCTCTAGGAGGCCCTCAGAAATATTTAGCCGAAAATTTCAGTGGGCAGGCAGTTTCATTTGCAATTGACGGTTCTGTCTGGATAGCGACAAAAGATAATGTTTTCAATTTTTTCGGCGGCAAAAAACAGGAATTTACGATAAAGAACCAGCCCCGCGAAATATCCGAAATTGCTGATATATACACGAAGGAAGAAATTTCAAACCTTTATATATTGGATAAGGGCTTGGGTGGTGTGTTTGTCTTCGATAAAACAGGGGATTATCAGGCCCTTTATTTAAACAATAATTTGAAAAATGCGAGGTCTCTAGTAGTGGACGAATCCAAAAAAATAATCTACGTTCTTGCCCAAAACATGCTCTATTCATTTAAACTTCAATGAAACAAATTTTCAATAGAAAAGCGACTTTCAACTACGCTCCCGCAGAAAAATTCGAAGCCGGTATTAGTCTAACTGGGGAAGAGATAAAGGCGGTTAGAGAAAACAAAGTGGATTTAACCGATTCTTACGCCTTAATTAAAAGGGGTGAGGCGGTACTTGTTAATGCCTATATAGGGCCGTACGAAAAAGCCGCTGCCCCAGCGAATGCCCGAGTCGATAGAAAATTACTTCTCCATAAAAGGGAAATAGAATACTTAGCAGGTAAACTTTCTGGCGCAAACTTGGTAGTGGTCCCCACACGGTTGTATTTTAAGCGTAACTATGCTAAAATTGAGATCGCCCTAGCAGCCCCAAAGAAGAAATACGACAAGCGCGAGGCTTTGAAGAGAAAAGCCCTGCAGAGAGACGCTGAGGCAGCTTTAAGAGATGAGAAGCTGAAGCATCAGGAAGAAGCACCTTAACATTACAAATTGCAAATCTTGGGGATGTATATATTCGACGGGAAGACTCTGACTAAAGAGCAAGCCGGTGTCGATCGAAATCACCGTTAAAATTCCGATCAAACTAATAAATGCCAATAAAGCATTTTCCGCTCAATACGCAGTAGCGTAATGAGCCGTCTTGTCGTTTCTCTTTCTTAGCAGAGATGGCAAGGCGCAACCCTTGCTAAGAGGCTTTTTATAGAACTGGTCATTCTACAGAAAGTTAGACTTGCGACCTAGGTTTAGGCTAGCCTGTCAACTGGCGGGTCTAAACCGAAATTAAATGTTGACTAAGCTTGTAGTTTCTTTAGGAAGTTATCTTTTCGGACCCCGGTGAGAAGCCGGGCATCTCCACCATCACAAACCCGACCCTAAACAAGTCGGGGTTTGTGTTTTAGAAGGGTTGGTTCATATATGTTTCATAATAGTATCCACAGATGAATTTGCTTGATTTTATTTTCCCGAAACACTTGCGCATTGAAAGAAAAACGCCTTTTTGCTAGAATTTGACTGCTTTGGAGGAGTCGCATAGTTGGTCCAGTGCACAGGTTTGCTAAACCTGCGAGTCGAGAGGCTCACGTGGGTTCGAATCCCACCTCCTCCGCCACGTAAAGTGGGAAGAATTTTAACTGGAAATAGTTTAAAATAAAAGTGGAGAGGTTTTAGCGGTATCTCTCCTTACTGGAGAGGTGGCCGAGCGGTTTAAGGCGCTGGTCTTGAAAACCGGTATAGCAGCAATGTTATCGTGGGTTCGAATCCCACCCTCTCCGCCACTATCTGGGGGTTAAATGACAGAGCGAACAGAAACTGTAAAAAATCTAAAAGAACAGCTAACTGCCTTACAGGATAAAATTAGTGACCTTGAACAAAAACCCCAGAATCCCAAAAAACAACCAGCAATTAAGACTTTGTTTCGCTGGCAAGCATTTTCCCGACCATATTCTAAGCGTACTGCAAAATGGCTTCTCTACACGTTTCTATTAGTAGCTATAATAATATTGATACTGCTTTTTGTGAGGGAATTTTTTGTTATTGTTCCTGTTTTAGCCATTGCCTTCGTCGCTTATATCCTCTCATCAGTTCCTCCGGAAATACTTGATAACGCTATCACAAGCCAAGGAATAAATAGCGGAAACCACAGCTATCTTTGGGAAGAGCTTGATGATTTTTGGTTTACCGAAAAGAATGGTTTTACGACACTTCACGTAGACACTTTTCTATCTTGGCCGCAAAGACTGTTCCTCCTGGTAAACAAGGATGATAAGGAAAAAATTCGAGAAATTCTGGCGCGATATATTCCCTATAGAGAAATACCAAAAACAACTTGGATCGATACTTTAGGCGAAACTTTATCAAAAGGATTCCACAAACTGACTACCTAAAATGTGCCTAGCTACTCCTGTAAAAGTTTTGAAACTAAATAAAACCACTGCTATTGTTGATGCGCTGGGGCAGGAAAAAGAAATTGATACAAGCTTGCTACCAAACGTAAAGGTTGGCGATTATTTATATTTTAGCCACGGAATGGCGATAAAAAAGGTTTCAAAGACGGATGCTGAAAAAGTTTTAAAGATTGTCAAGGCCTGGAATGGTTAATCAAAGAACAGGATTAATTTTAGTCTTTTCAACAGCCGTAATTAGCGGCTTTTCCGTATTTATAAACCAGTTTGGCGTTGCTGAAACAAATCCTTATCTTTTTACATTTCTTAAAAACACACTTGTCGCCGTCTTTCTATTTGCGTTGATTTTAGGATTTAGAGAAATTAAGCAAATTAAAAAATTAAGCAAGAAAGACTGGTTACTACTCCTGACAATCGGACTTTTTGGTGGGGCCATTCCCTTTTTGCTCTTTTTCAAAGGTCTTTCGTTGACGTCAGCCGCAAACGGCTCGTTCATTCAAAAAACAATGTTTGTCTACGTTGCTTTCTTTGCCACGGCAATTCTACGGGAAAAAATTAATTTCAAACTCTATTCCTTAGGTGCAGTTTTAGTGTTCGGTAATTTATTGCTTTTGAAAGCCCTACCCGCTAGTTTGCACACAGGAGATTATCTAATTCTAGCCGCAACACTTTTCTGGGCGTTTGAATACACAATTTCGAAAGTCGCGCTAAAAACAATATCTCCAAAAATAGTTGCACTTGGCAGAATGGGAACAGGTTCTCTGTTTATTCTAATTTTCCTTGTTTTTACAGGTAATATTTCTTCGGTTGCACAATTTTCAATGGCGCAAATTCCTTGGATTTTAATTGGATCCGCTCTTCTACTTGGCTACGTTTTAACTTGGTACACGGGGTTAAAAAGTATTAAGGTTACAACAGCAACAGTTATTTTACTTCTTGGCTCTCCAATTACAACTGCGCTAACGCTGTTCAGTGGGAAGAGTTTAACCACCGGTCAATTCGCGGGACTTGCAATTGTCGCTGCTGGAATAATTGCAGCTCTAGGTTTAAATAAGTTTATTTCTGCTCAAAGAAGGTTAAATGTCAGGTCTTAAAATTGCTGCTAGGTATTCCCTGCCATCCTATTCACTAGGATATTGTGGCCCACAAGATCGAAAAAGCCGAAAAACCCTTTTTGATTATGCTAGCGGAAAAAAAACTGATGAGAAATTAATTAGAGGCATTTTCGATAAATTTGAAGCTGCTTATAGGTATTACAAATTAATTGCGGAAAAAAATAATATTTCAGACCCACTAGATGAGAGAGTAGTAAGAGCTTTTTGGGTTGGAAATGATCTTTTGGATAAAGTAACAAGCGAAGATTTAAAAAACCTAATTTTGACTGGGTTTACGCAGCCCGGTCTTTTGACTAAAGAAGCGGCGATCCAAAGAGCCGATCAAGTTCCAAAGGGGGCTGTTCCTCACCACAGTTTCCATGTATTGATACTTGGTGCAGTTGCTGGAAGGATAAAACTGAAAGGAAAGCTGCTCGATCTTTGTAGGATTGGATGGGGACGAATACTTGAAGTAAAAAGGAAAAAGTTAAAAGTAGAATACAAACCGTTGCTAGTAGGGAAGAAGTATGAGCTTGGAAAGGAAGTTGAAAAAGAAATTGAGTGGAACCAAAAAATAGTGTTGGAGGTAAAGATTGGCGATTGGGTCTCTTTCCACTGGGCCCAAGCCTGTGAAGTTTTAACCCCGCAAGAAGTCAATAATTTAGAATATTACACCCAAAAAACAATCAATCTAATTAATGAACAGAGCAAGTAATACAAGGGTCGTAAGCTCGGATTAGCATTTCAAGAAGCTCTTCCGCACGCCCTTTGCTAGAATTTTTTTGTTTCGAAAGAATTGTCTTTGCTGATTCCTCCATTGACGGAAGATTTTGGACTGTTGGGGTAACTATATTGCAATCTGTTATCAGGCCTTTGGCATCAATTCCTACTTCATAATAAAGCCCGCCTCTCGGAGCTTCTAGAGCACCGATTCCGCGCACCTTTTTACCCGGTTTAAAATCTTCATTTGTAATGAGAGTTTTAGACTCTTCGATCTCGTTGTTAGTAAGTTGGTCTAGTAATTCAATCGCTTCTTGAACAAAAGCATATATCTCAACTGCTTGGGCCAAATTGTTGTGATAAGGGTTTTGAAAATCAATACCTGCGGATTTGTAAAGTTCTTTTGCTTTTCCGGAAAGTAAATTTCCCGATAAATTTAAACGGGACAGGGCACCAACTGTAACGATCTTTCCCGAATATTTACCAAATTTAGCCGTCGAATAAGCACGAATTTCCTCATTTATTAGCGTCCTATAATCCGAGATCTTGCCTTGAGCCTTCTTGCTAGACGAAATATGCTTTATATCATAAACATCGTAGTCGGTGCTGCTTGTAAGAGAGAGAAAAGTAAGATCTGTTTTGGCTTCTGGGTATTTGAGTGATGAAAAAAGTTTTACTGTTTTTTCAGCTGGTTCCAGTAATCTTTCAACTTCGGATTTCAAATCCTCCAATTTATTTTTCGAAAGAGCTTTTTTAAAACCACCAATTGCAGTTGCTGTTGGGTGGATACCTCGGCCTCCAATGCTGTCAGCGAGTAAATCTGATACTCTTTTCAGTTCCAAGGCTTCTTTAAAATGCGTGGGATGTGTTTTGGCTAATTCTACTCCGGAATCAATCCCCAAGTAGTCTGGTAGAGCTAAAAAGTAGAGATGGAGAGTGTGGCTTTGCAATATTTGAGCTGCGAGTAGTAGCCTGCGCAGAAGTATTGTTGAGCCTGACAGCCTACTGTTAAAAGCCCCTTCTAAGGCCTTGAGAGCCGCTAGGTTGTGAGCTATAGGGCATACCCCACATATTCTAGGTGTAATCCAGGTCAGGTCTTTTGCGGGCCTGCCTACAACCATAGCCTCAAACAGCCGTTCACCCTCCTCAACTTCCAGCCAGACTTTGTTTTTACCCCAGTCTAGATGGAGGTTGCCATGACCTTCTATTTTTGCGATAAAAGACTCATTTGCCATTTTGTTCCTTTTTGCCAAAAAGTTTTTTATATTCGGGCGTTTTTTTCAAAAACATCGAAAAGTAATTTTCCATCTCGGCAGGATCTGAAAATTTCCGCAGAGTCATCGCTAAATTATCTATTAAAGCATCCTGCCGAATACCAAAACAACCATAACATGGAGAACCCCCTCTTATACAAATTGCTCCGCAACCACCCGCTGTTATTGGTCCAAGACAAGGCTGTTTATTCAGAAGCCGGCAAGGGTTTCCTGCCAGTTTGCATTCAAAACAAACCGAGTACCCTGGATTTTTAGGCTTTTTCCCGGCCAAAATCTCTTGAATCACCCGTAGAAGCTCGCCCTTATCAACTGGGCAGCCGTGAATCGAATAGTCGACAAGGACATAAGCCGAAAGGGGGAGCGCATCAATTCCCCGCGGTTTATACTCCTTTCCGTAAATTTTTTCGTACCAACCGCTACGTGCTTCCTTATCTATAATTCCAGGTATTCCTGCAAGTGTCGCACATGAACCCAAACCAACCAATATTTTTGTTTGTTCGCGCAAATACTTTAGCGTGTCTATCTCATTTTGGGTGATTGGCGTGCCTTCAATTATGACGATGTCATAAGGGCCGTCTGCGGCTTTCTTTTGAGCGAGGCGCCAGTTTACGATTTCAACCTCAGCAGCAATTTCGACTAGTTTTTCACGCAGAGAAATTAAAGCTACTTCGCAGCCTTCGCAGTCTGTAAAGTCAAATATTCCTATTTTTTGTTTATTTACCATTAGTCCCAAACTCCTTCAACCTGGTCATAAGAAAAAACAGGCCCATCAAGACAGACATATTTATCCCCGCAAGTGCAATGCTGGCAGCGGCCGATCCCGCAACTCATTCGCCGCTCTTCTGATACAAAGAACTGTCTTTTTGGAATACCCATTTCTCCCAAGGTTTTAGCTAAAGCCGCTGCCATTGGGCTTGGCCCACAAGCAGCAACGATGGTGTTGCTAGGATTTACCTTTACCTTATCTAAGTGAGCATTAACAAAACCAGTACACCCTTTCCAGCCTGGAATCGGTTTATCAACAGTCAAAATAACTTCAATTTCCTTTTGCCATCGCGAGTAACTATCTCTAAATAACAGGTTATCTGGGGTTGCCGCGCCATAAATTAGGTAAATTTTCCCAAAACTTTTCCTGTTTTTAATCAGATACTCGATCAAGGAGGCTATTGGTGGAATGCCGCAGCCGCCGGTTACCATGACAATATCTTTTCCTTCCATGAGATTTAGCGGGTAGCCATTGCCAAAAGGGCCCCGTAAGGTCACGGCATCGCCAACTTCAAGTTCGTGTAGGTGTTTTGTCACAACACCGACATTTCTTACCCCAAAATCAACAAAACCAGCTTCATACGGGTAAGAGGAAGGTCCAAAAGGCGATTCTCCGTATCCCCATACTCCAAGGAGCATAAATTGACCGGGATTAAAGGCGAGTCCTTGGTCGTTTTTAGAAAAAGCACCATTTTCAAGCCTGACGCGCAATAATTTTACATCAGGGGAAAGATCTTCTGTTTTGACTAATTTTGCCTTTTTCGGGAGCAGTGCGTTTTCCATCTAAGGTTTCTTTGTGTGTGCGTTCTTATAGTCGTCAACCAGTTTCGTTAGAATCTTTTCGATATCAATTCCTGCCGGGCAATATTTTTGACAGCGACCACAGGCGACACACTGGACCTGGCCAAATTCTTTGTAACCTCGAACAAATTTGTGATAGAACCAGTTATAGTAGCGCTCCTTTTGTGTTGGTCTGAAATTATGACCGCCGGCAATTTGGGCGAATCGCGGCAAGGTACAAGCGTCCCATTTTCGGCAGCGGGTACAAACCGAGCCATCGAGTGATGTTTTATCTTCAGTGCTGGTACAGAAACACAGAGGACAAACATAAGTGCAGATTCCACAAGAAAGGCAGATTTTTCCGAGGGCCTCCCAAGTTCCTGGTGAGTTTTCCCTTGACCATTCAACTGCCTGGGCTAGAAGATTACTATCAAGTAGGAGTTCGTCGAAATGGTTTGGTTTTGGTTCCTCGATCTTTTTTTCTGCAAAACCTTCCTTAAATAAAGTTAACTCTAAGAGTTTATTTCCTTTTTCTGTAAAAGAATGGGCCAAGTAAGACCCGTTCCTTTTTTCCAGGGTTAAGTCGCTTCCGTTGTGGCTTCCAACCGTACTTTCAGTGATAGCTATCAGCGTAGCGGCGTTTCTCCGCTGCAGGTAGAAACTGTCCTCCGGCTCCTTTTTCATAATTTTGTCGAGATAATTTATAGCAGAGAGATCTTTTAAGTTGAGGCCAAAAACTACGAAAGGTGACGGCGAGACCGCTTCTTTAACCACATCATCCGTAACCTTAAATAAGTCTTCATTTGCCGGCAAAAAATACATTTTTGGGGGAAGAGGAGTTTGTGTGTAGGTTAAAGCAAGATTGCTTGAATCGCTGATTTCATCAAATAATATTTCTCCATTCTTTGAAATAGGAGCGTAAACTGTACTTGTCTTTGCTAAACTTTTTGCAAGAGAAGAAATTTCTTTTTCGGGGATAATTTTCGCCATCAATTTATTATATCATTTGAAATGGTACCCTCGGAGAGATTCGAACTCTCAACTTTCAGCTCCGGAAGCTGACGGTCTATCCATTGACCTACGAGGGCATGGCGGAGGGAGGAGGATTCGAACCTCCGTGAGGATTGCTCCCCCCAAGGTTTTCGAGACCTGGCCAATAAACCGCTCTGGCATCCCTCCATGGCGCGCTCGGAGAGACTCGAACTCTCGACCTCTGGGTCCGCAACCCAGTGTTCTATCCAACTGAACTACGAGCGCGCGTCTAATTAAGCCAATGTATTTTACTAAATTATCTTCTCGAATTCAAAGGCCAATCGATTTTTATGTTAAAATCCAATTGTTATGAAAATTGAGACTTCTGCCGGTGGAGTAGTTTATCGAAAAATTAATAATAAAATTGAGTTTTTGATTGTCCAGCATTCTGGCCATCATCGTTGGGTTTTGCCAAAAGGTTGGATTGACGAAGGTGAAACAAAAGAGCAGACAGCCCTTCGTGAAGTGAAAGAAGAGGCGGGAGTTGAAGCGGAAATTAAGGAATATTTAGGTGAATTTACTATTTTTTACACCGACGAGAATAAAGAAAAGGTGAAAAAGACAAGCAGCTTCTTTTTAATGAAGTATAAATCTGGTAATCCAGAAAAAGATCATGGTTGGGAAGTCGAGGATACGTTGTGGCTAGAGTCAGAAAAAGCAATTGAGAAATTAAATTACCCAGGTGAGAAAAAAATGGTCGAAAAATCATTTAAAGTGATCAAGTAATATTGTTGTAGTATAGTCGCAAGATTACATCTCGCGCTTGTTTCTCTGGCGAGGTATAATTTATCCAATTTGGAGGGGTGCGAGAGTGGCCGATTCGGTGCGCTTGGAAAGCGTATATAGCCGCAAGGTTATCGTGGGTTCGAATCCCACCCCCTCCGCCATTAAAATTCCCTAAAATATCCTTAATTCCAGTAATGTTCTCATTATCCCATGAATTATGTCGTGACAATATCCCGCTTAACAAAGACCACTGCACCAATCACGACACAAATTATTCCAACGGCTAAAAATACTGCAATGCTTAAAGCGTCGATGTGATTATTAAGAAGGGCGGCGTTTTGATCATAATAGTGGAAAAAGGAAGCAAACTTAAGTTTATCTAGCGAAGCTTGAAAGGAAGAAAATATTTTGAGGGCATACATAATTACTAATATCCCGCCGGTAATGGCTGCTGGCATACCTTTTGAAGAAGAGATCGCTGAGAGCATGAAGCAAATTCCATAAACAGCGAAAGCAAATAAGAAGCCAAGGACGGATACAGTTACAAAGTTTTGCCAGTGAAACGATATATTATAGAGACGAGCGAAAGCTACAACAGCGAAGTTGGAAACGGCAATAAAGACGATTATTAAAAATAATCCTGAGAGATATTTAGAAAAGAAGACTTTAAGACGGGAAATTGGTTGGGAAAGCAAAAGTTCAATCGTACCTGCTTCTATTTCACCAGCAATAGAACTAGCAGCGTAAGCAACTATTAAAATTATTAAAATTATTGGCCAAAGAAGGCTAAAGTATTCGCCTCCCAAGAAACCCTCATAACTAGTTATGAATTGATTGAGGTTGATATCAAAAGCTTTAAATATATCTTGAGGATAGGCTTTGAAGGCTTCTTTTAATTTTTCGCTTTGTTTCAAAATTGCTGGAAAGAAAGCAGCGTAAAACCAGACAAAGGTAATGGAAATAGCAAGATATATGGTTAATGCAACTCTATTAGTTTTAATTGTTTTGTTAAATAGTGGCCACATATTTATAAAACATCACTTGTAAAACTCCATAAAGATTTCTTCTAAGCTAGCATGGGTAATTTCCAAGTCTTTCAGGTTTTTGTAACCGCTTAATTTTGCTAGGAGTGGTTTAATATCGCCCTTGACACTTAACGCTAAACCATTTGAGAACTCTTCAATCAAGCCAATACCATCTGAAACTAACCTACTTTTTGGCACATCTCCTTCAAAATAAGCGTAGACTGTATAGATTCTTTTGCTTTTAATATCGTTGATTGTCTCAGTAGCGGCGATTTTACCATCCTTAAGTATTATCACCCTGTCGCAAATTTTTTCCACCTCGGCGAGGTTGTGAGAGGACATAAAAATAGTGTTTCCTTTGGCCGCCTCTGCTTTTAGAATTTCGTAAATGTAATTTTGGAGTAGGGGGTCAAGTCCAATTGTAGGCTCGTCTAAAATGAGCAGTTTTGGTTGGTGCATGAGGGCTAAAATAATTCCTAGTTTTTGTCTATTTCCAGAGGAGAGAGCACCGGCCTTTTTTCTGGGGTCAAAATTCAATTTTTTGACTAGTTCTTCATCGAAATTGCTAATACCCCTGATTTTTTCAAGGAAATGGATATGGTCTGTGCCAGTCCAAGATTTATATAAATCAGTTTCGCTTGACAGATAACCAATGCTACTTTTTAGTCTCGCGGAATTTTCCTGGGCATCGAGGCCAAAAATTTCAATTTTGCCAGCAGTTGGACGTATGAAATCCATGACACAGCGAATTGTAGTTGTTTTTCCTGCGCCATTTGGGCCCAGAAAACCTAGGATTTCACCTTCTTTTACCTCAAAAGAAATACCGTTTACTGCCTTTGTGGAACCGAAATATTTCTTTAGATTTTGGATTTTTATAGCACTCATAGTTTCAAATATAAACTCTAAGACCAAATTAAAATTTGGTCAATACTGTTATTTTGTTAAGGGTTTTGTTAGAGAAGGGTTACTAAAAGGTTATTGAAAGCTTGCCTTTCCTTTCCTAATTTACTACTATAGTTTAACTAATGGAAAGCCAAGTAGATGAAGTAAAAAACAGAATTGATATTGTCGGATTAATTAACGAGTACGTTCCTCTGAAGAAAGCAGGTAGAAATTACAAAGGTCTTTGTCCCTTTCACAATGAAAAAACTCCCTCCTTCATGGTCAGCCCAGACAGGCAGATATTTAAATGTTTTGGCTGTTTCCCAAAAGGTTCTTTAATAAAAACCCCGACTGGCCTTCGTCCGATTGAATCAATTGAAGAAAACGACATAGTTACATCCGGCAAAGGGTTACCAAGAAAAGTTATGGGGACTCATAAAAGATATTTTGAAGGGCGGCTAATAGAAATTGTACCACGCAAACTTAATTATCCAACAATTCTGACCGAAGACCACCAAGTTTACCGGCTTAAAACAGCCCCCTATCTTAAAAAATATAAATATTTGTCCAAACGATTAGCATCGTACCTCAAGCTATCTGAAGAAAAAAGGAGAGCACGTCTGAATAAATACTTTCAAATTGATAAAATTCGTGCCGGGAATCTAGAAGTTGGGGATTACCTTCTGTACCCAATAAATAGAGTAGTTAAACCAATTGAAACTATCGATCTCGCGAAGTACCAAACTACATATCCAAACCATGGTAGGAGACCAAGAAACTTTCCTAAGGAAATTCCAGTAAATGAAGATGCCTTGAAATTAATTGGCTACTACTTGGCGGAAGGTAGTAATCATCGTGCTTACATAAGATTTAGTTTAGGGCCTACCGAAATGGAATTTGCTAAAGAAATAACTAGGCTACTTAAGAAGATCTTTGGTTTATCCTCGAGTATTTATAGGAGAACAGCAGGGAAGACTGGTATCGAGGTCACTTGTTGCAACTCGCTTCTGTCCAACCTACTTGAAAATTTTTGTGGAAAAGGGGTGGCTAATAAACATGTACCCTACAGCTTAAGTTTGCTTAAACCAGGCAAGCAAAAAATTCTAGTGGATTCTGTACTAAGAGGTGATGGCTTTATCCGGTTTGGTAATAAGTCTTCAAGAAAGGAACATTCGATATCCACCATCTCTGCTACATTGGCGGAGCAACTTATAGACATCTTGCTGAGAAATGCTATCTACCCTAACATTGCGGTGGGAAAGGAAAGAAAAGATAAAAAAGGAGCGAACCATAGAAAATCGTATACTATCTCTTGGCTTGAAACGGCTAAGCAGTATTACTCGAAAGTCTATACGGATAAAGAAGGGATAGATTTTTGGGTCCTACCAATTAGAGAGCTTAGTAAGAGGAAGTTTCGAGGGTTTGTTTACAACTTAAAAGTAGAAGAGGATCATTCCTATGTGGCAAATAATTTTAGCGTTGGAAATTGTGGGGAAGGAGGGGATGTTTTTGCTTTTATGAAAAAAATGGAGGGAATGGAGTTTGGGGAAGCCCTGCGCTCTTTGGCTCAAAGAGCAGGAGTTCAGCTAAAAGAATACAAACCAACTCAGGCTGAGGAAAAGAAAGAAACCCTGCTGAAGATTTCACAACTTGCAACCGACTTGTTCCACTACCTTTTAACGAAGCATAAACTGGGGGAGAGGGCCAATTTATATTTAAAAGGGCGTGGTATTACAAAAAAATCAATCGAAGATTTTCAGCTCGGTATCGCCCCACCTCAGCGAAACTTTTTACTTCAATTTTTAGTAAAAAAGGGTTTTTCCACTGGCGATATAGTTACCTCGGGTTTAGTTGTTAGTACCAGTGACGGGCTTATTGATCGATTTCACGGACGGATAATGTTTCCAATTTCTGATACCCAAGGTAAAGTTATTGCTTTCTCTGGCAGAATCCTGGGAGAAGGCGAGCCGAAATATCTAAATAGCCCAGAGACACCACTCTTTATAAAAAGTAAAACTTTGTATGGAATAAATCTGGCAAAAACAGACATCAAAAAGGAGAAAGAGGCAATTTTAGTTGAAGGCAATCTGGATGTAATTTCCTCACATCAGGTTGGTGTTACCAATGTCGTCGCCCCACTGGGCACGGCTATAACAGGGGAGCAGGTTGACATTTTAAAAAGGTTTTCGGAAAATTTGCTCTTTGCTTTTGACAGTGACCTAGCTGGAGATTCGGCGGCGAAAAGAGGGATAGAATTAGCAGAAAATGCCGGCTTGAATATAAAAGTTGTGCGGTTGCTTTCAGGCAAGGATCCTGATGAAGTAATAAAGAAAGACCCGCTTTTGTGGAAGAGGGCAATTAAAGAAGCGGAAAGTATCTACGATTATTTTATTGACTCAGCACTTGAGAGATACGGAACTGATTCTCCGGAGGGCAAACGAAAGATCGCAGCTGAAATTTTACCTCAAATTGCCCGTCTTGATGATGAGATTTTAAGGTCTCATTACTTGCAGGTATTAGGTTTAAAATTAAACGTAGAAGAGGAAGATTTGCGAGAAGCTTTGAATAAATATTTGGAAAAAGAGCAAGAAGGAGGGCAATCGAACGTAAAAGAAATACTAGAGAAGCCACTAAACCCAAAAGTTGCAAATATTGTGGAAAAATATCTGCTGGCACTTTTGATACAGAGCGGGTATACCGATTTCAAACTTGAGGGCGAGGTGTTTACTGAAGCGGCCCATCGAGAAATTTTTGGTTTCCTGAGACACTTAAAAGAAAAAAAAGCCGACTTAAAAATAAAAAAGCTAGCCCAAAGTTTACCGGAAGCACTTCTACCGGCTTTTGATGAGCTTCTGCTCTTTGAAGTCGATCAGGAAGTTTTATCAGACAGCGAAAAGCTGAAAAAAGAGATTGATTATTGCGTCACCCGCCTTAAAGAGTTAAACTTACGAACGAAATTGAAAGAGCTATCGTTGGCAATAAAACAAGCTGAAGCAAGTAAAAACCAAGAAAAATTGGATAATTTGAGTGAACAGTTTAGAGATTTAACTAAGAACCTTATAAACCTGGAAAGATAAAAATGGCCACCAAAACAGTTGAAGCCGCAGTAGCGGAACTAATTAAAAAGGGTAAAGACGTTGGGTTTGTAACTCAAGATGATGTGCTAGCTTCTTTTCCCGAGGCCGAACACCACGTTGAAGAGCTGGACGAGCTTTACACCAAACTTGCCGAATCGGGTATTGACGTTTTAGATACGGGCGAAGTCGAAGAGGAAAAGGGTACCGATTTGGAGAAGGAAATCGAGGTCTTAACAGCTCTAACAGAAGGTCAAATAACCGATCCTGTGCGAATGTACTTAAAGGAGATAGGTAGGATTTCCCTTCTTACTGCGGCGGAAGAGGTAGATTTAGCTAAAAAAGCCGAAAAAGATGACTTAAAGGCAAAAGAACGATTGATAAATTCAAACCTTCGACTTGTTGTTTCAATCGCAAAGAAATATGTTGGTCGGGGGCTCACTCTTCTGGATTTAATTGAGGAAGGTAATATTGGGCTTATGCGTGCAGTTGAGAAATTTGACTGGCGAAAAGGCTATAAATTTTCAACATACGCTACTTGGTGGATCCGTCAGGCGATTACTCGGGCGATAGCTGATCAAGCAAGAACAATTCGTATCCCAGTGCACATGGTTGAAACAATCAACCGCTTTATCCGCACCAGCAGAAAGCTGATGCAGGAATTAGGCCGCGATGCTTCGCCAGAAGAGATAGCTAAAGAAATGGGTATAGAGCCCGTGAAAGTTCGGGAAATTATTAAAGTTTCCCAAGAACCGACTAGTTTAGAGGCACCGGTGGGCGAAGAAAAAGATTCGACCTTGGGTGATTTTATCCCCGACGAAGAAATTAGGCCTGAAGACCAAGCTAGCGCTGAGCTACTAAAATCGCATTTGTCCGAGGTTCTTGATACTTTGAATGATCGAGAAAAAAAGGTTTTGAGGTTGCGTTTCGGTCTTGAAGATGGTAGGCAGAGAACGCTTGAAGAAGTTGGCCGAGAATTTGGGGTAACTAGAGAGAGAATCCGCCAAATTGAAGCTAAGGCTCTTCGGAAACTCCGCCACCCCACTCGTAGCAAAAAGCTTAAAGATTACCTTGAATGAACGATAAACTGCGCCAAAGTCTTATTGGTTTAATCTGGCCGGGCCCGATTGCCGGGCCGCTCCCCATCAACCTTTTTAGAGTGCTGTCTATTCTATTTGTCGCCTTCGCTGGTCCTATCATTGCCAGCTTAGTAATGGCTGCTATAACTACAGCCTGTCTGATTTGGTATTTCGGGTTGCTAGAGCTTACCGGCGGCAAGAAATTGATGGGAGAGCTTTTGACAAGACTTCCACATAAGCTTCGAGAAGGCATTGAAACTAAAGGACCGGTTGCCCTGTTCTTCAGCAGTTTATTTACAGGCGTCTTTCCTTATGCGATTTTATTGAAACTTTTAAAATATCCTAGAACAACATCAGAAATTCTGTTAGGTTTTTCTACCTTAGTAAGCTCTTTTGTCTGGACTGGACTTTTCTGGGGAAGTGTGATTGAGATTATTAAGAGGGTGGCGGTTTTTGCTTTCTGACCATCTTTGCAGTACAATAGGCTACTGCGCTAGAGGATAAAATCAAATGGAAAAGTATAATTCAGCAACTTATGGCACTTTGGACTATGAAGAAGTTATCGATAAAATTGCCGCATATATAAAAGCAGATCCAAACTTTCGCTATAAAGTAATAGTCGGGACTGATTCTGAATGTCGTGGAAAAACAGGCGACTTTGTTACGGCTATTGTTATCCATAGGATTGGAAAGGGTGGAATTTATTTCTGGCAGAGAAGTATTTTGAAAAATGTTATTGCTACAGCCGATCGGATAGCAAAGGAGACTCAACTCTCGATTGAGCTGGCCTGGAAAATACGCGATACTTTTCAGTATAACGGCCTCTCCGGTTATGAGCCAGAAGTCCATCTAGATGTCGGTGAGGGTGGTATGACTCGCGATATGATTCGTTGGGTAACCGGAATGGTACTTGGAAGTGGCCTAAATTATAAAATTAAACCAGATTCATTCGGTGCGACAAAAGTCGCCGATCGCCACACTTAATTTTCGGTTTGAACCCCGCTTAAAGACGGAAGCCGATTCAATACTTTACCAATTAACCTCAAAACAATTAACAACCCAAAGCTCACAAAGGCTATATATAACCAATCAAATAAACTAATCGGCGAAATTCCAAACCAGGAGGCAAAAGTAGGTACATAAACAATTACAACTTGTAAAATTATAGAACCGATTATGGCAACAGGTAACCACAAATTAGAAAACCAAGATAACTGATATTTGGCACGAATATCTACCAATCGAACAAGTTCAAAAATAATTATGGCAACAAAAGCAGCGGCCCTCGCTTTATTTAAGTCTGGCAAATTTAAGAAGAATATTCCCAAAGTTGCAGCCGTGAGTAGGGCACTGAAGATTAAAATGTCTATCCATGTACGTTTGTTTATGATTTCTCCTTGGAATTTTTTTGGAGAAAAGCGCAAGATTCCCTTTTCAGCCGGGTCTAAACCAAGGGCTACCGCCGGTAGCCCGTCAGTTATTACGTTTATCCATAGAAGCATAACGGCTGTAAGTGGAAGGTTTTTAAACAGCAAAAGAGCTAAAAATACAACCAAAACCTCTCCGATATTGTCGGAAAGCAGGAAATTTACAAATTTGCGGATGTTATCAAAAATCCCTCTTCCCTCCTCAACTGCTGCTACAATTGTTTTGAACTGATCGTCGAGCAACACTATATCAGAGGCTTCTTTAGCAACATCAGTACCTGTTTTCCCCATTGCAATACCAATGTCGGCTCTCTTCAGGGCTGGCGCATCATTGACACCATCTCCAGTCATCGCTACCAGATGTCCTTTCTTTTTTAAAGCAGCCACTATTTTAAGTTTGTGTTCTGGGTTTACCCTGGCGTAGATATTAATCTCTTCAATTTTTCTTTCGAATTCTTCAGCGCCCATTTTTTCAAGATCTTCGCCTGTGACCACGGTACCTTGGATTCCAAGCTCAACCGCGACCGCCCTTGCAGTCTCGAGATAATCGCCGGTGATCATAATTACCCTGATTCCACTTCGGCTGCAAGAATTTATGAGGTCTTTTACCTCTTTTCTTGGTGGGTCCATCATTCCTTGCAAGCCAAGGAAGGTCAGGTCTTTTTCGAGGGAAGCTTCATCCCAGGAATCTGCGTCTTTGTAAGCAAAGCCAAGAACGCGTAGGGCGAGCGAGGCCATTTCACTATTTTTGTTAAGGATGGTCGTTTTTTCAACTTCATTCAAAGGAACTGCAACATCGCCCTTTAAAATGTGGGAACATTTCGAGAGCACAACCTCGGCTGCCCCCTTAGAATAAACAAATTTGTTACTTCCACTACGCGTTACAACACTCATCAGTTTTCGTTCAGAGCTAAAGGGGATTTCGAACACTCGTTCGCCTGTGTTTTTCACCCCAGCTTTATAAGCAGAAACAAGTAAAGCCACTTCAGTTGGATCGCCTAAAAGCTTTCCGTTTTCATCGAGGGTGGCATTGTTGCAAGAAAGGCCAGCCTGCATAATAAAGTTCAAAGAATCGCTGTCTACCTTTTTATTTCCCAAAAGAAATTCGCCTGAAAACTCATGACCCTCTCCAGCAACCTTATAATTCTTACCGTCAAAAAAGATTTCTCGGACTGCCATTTCTCCAGCCGTCAAGGTGCCAGTTTTATCGGCGCAAATAGTATCAATTGAACCTAGAGTTTCGATCGAGGAGAGCTTCCGGATCAGGGCGCTTCGTTTTAACATTCTCTGTGTTCCAAAGGCCAGAGAGATTGTGACAACTGCCGGCAAACCTTCTGGTATTGCCGCTACGGCTAGCGCAACTGATACAATAAATGACTGCAGGATTCGTTCAAATAGCGATAAATGGGAAAAGTCAGCTGAAATAAAGACAATGAATAGAAAAACAAAGAAAGAAATAGCAATTGTTCCCCATCCCAGTATTTTTCCTAGATTATCCAAACGTCTTTGCAGGGGTGTTTCTTCATTTCCTGTTTCTGAAACAAAGCGGGCTATTTTTCCAATTTGAGTATTGTCACCGGTTTCTACAATAATCCCTGTACCTCTACCGCTTGTTATTACGGTGCCTGAAAAAACCATATTTTTTGGTCAGCGATTTGTAGAGAGCCCGCAATTGAGATGTCAACTTTTTCGATTGGTATGGACTCACCAGTGAGGGAAGCCTCATTCGCGTGCAAACTCGAAACTTCAATCAAACGAATATCAGCCGGTACTTTCAAACCCTCTTCTAAAATCACCAAATCTCCGGGAACTAGCTCAACCGTATCTATTTCATGTTCTTTTCCATCCCGTATTACTGCCGCTTTAAATGCCAGAAGGTTCTTTAGAGCCTCAATTGAGCGCTCTGCCCGGTATTCCTGGACAAACCCAAGAATCGTAATCATCAAAATTATCGCCAAAATTAAGCTCGCTTCAATCAGATCAGTTCGTTCTTTTCCCCCGAAAAAATAAACCGCGTAGGTAAAGGCAGCAGCGGCAATAAGAATCAAAATCAAAATACTTTTAAATTGGGATAGGTAAATTTCTAAAGGGGAGACCCGCTTCTTCTGTGAAAGTTTGTTTGGGCCGCTCCTTTCCAATCTATCTGCAGCTTCCTTATCAGTTAAACCGCTGTCCCTAGTTGAAAGGCAGTCAAAAAGCTCTCTTTTAGTCTGAGAATAAAAATTACCTTCTGTCAAAAATAGCTCCTAATTCTAGGATAGAGAAAAATAGGCTCTTAAGCAAGCTAGGAAGGTTTAGTATTTTTCTTGCTCTTGTTAGTACTTGTTAACCAAAGAAGCAGGACAACTGCAACCACGACCCCGACTAAGAAGAGGCCAATTTTTAAAAGAAGGGAAGTGTAAGGGGTGATTAGGGAGATATTTTTGCCAAGAATAACTCCTAAAGTAAGAAAAATTAGATTATAAACGAGCCCAGAAAGTACTACTCCCGCAAGAAATTTGAAATAATTAACTTCCAGTATGCCAGCAGCAATTGTTGTGGGGATTAGAAACCCGGGGGTGAGCCGCAGAATTGTAACTCCCCAAACTTCCCAATCCTTATACTTATTTAAAGTTTCTTCGACTCTCTTGCGACGCTCTTTGAAGATTTTATACCGGGAAAGGATTTTGTCACCAAATAAATCTGAGAGTAAATAAAGAAGAGAGCCACCAATACTACTACCAAGGACCGTCAGCAGGGGAGCTAAAAAATAGATGTAATGGCCTTGAGAAACCTGGAAACCGGAATAGAGAAGGGCGCTTTCAACGAAAATTGGTAAGGGAAGACCAAACTCACCAAGAGCAATCAAAGGTACTGCAAGGGAAAAAAATTCACTTCGTATATGGGGTGATAGGAAATGAAGAAAATTTATGTCCATAGATCTGCCAGACCATATTCTATCACAGAGGATTAACAGTTAAACATATAGATTAGGCTTGATAAAAAGATTTTCCAATGTTAAAATTGGCTTCGCCATTCCGGCGTAGCTCAATGGTAGAGCAACTCCCTGTTAAGGAGATGGTTGCAGGTTCGAGTCCTGCCGCCGGAGCCAGTTACGACTTACTATAACTTCTCGGCCCCAGGGTAGCTGTTGACTTTTCCATACAATGTCTATACAATATTTGTATATGCAAGACATACAAACCATAAATATTTCACTACCAAAACCGCTACTCAAAAGAATTGATGAGCTGGCAGCTAAAGAATCTCGCAACCGAAGCGAGCTGATACGTGAAGCAGCACGAAGCTATCTTCAGGAACAAGAACGCTGGCGTGCTATTTTTGAAGTAGGTGGAAAAACAGCTAAAGGGTTAGGTATAACAAGCGAAGAAGATGTTTACAAAATAGTTGATGAATACCGCCACAGCAGATAATCCCCTAAAAGTAGTTCTAGATACAAATATTTTGGTTTCGGCAATAATTTTTGGCGGTTACCCTCGACACATACTTCAAAAAGTAATTGAAGGAGAAGTAATTGCGTTTACCTCAAAGTTTTTAATAGCCGAGCTTTCAGATGTATTAATCAAAAAGTTTAACTTCCCTAAAGGACAGATGGAGGCTGTTATTTCCCTGCTGTCACAACATCTGCTTATAGTAGCGCCAACTAAATCTATCGATATTTTGGCTGATAAGGCAGATAATAGAGTTTTAGAAGCAGCATTAGAAGCAAAGGTTAAATTCATTATTACTGGAGACAAAGACCTTCTTGAGCTAAAAGAGTTTAAAGGTATTAGAATTGTTTATCCAGCTGATTTTCTAAAGAGTGGGCATTAAATTTCCTCGAAAAAATCTCCAGGTTAAATTCAAATGATAAGGCTCTTGCCTTTCACTCGTACCTAAACCTGAAGCTTTGCAACAAAAAAACAAAGGCTTACGCGCTCTTTGCTCTGTACTAAAGACTTAAACTATTTGACTTATTGCTAGAACTGCTAAAATTGTAACACAAAACCAAGGTAGGACCAACTAGAACGGAGCTAACTTTTATCCCAGCGAATGTTAGGGAAAACCATTCCTTTTTAGTTCAAATTGAGTATTCTGAAGCCAAGAAAAGGCTCGATTATTACCCAGCGAGATTACTTACTAGACCAATCTGGTTGCCTAGCATCTGATGCAAACAGATGTGGATTTGAGCCATCGGAATTAACAATATAAATATCTTCCCTTGCTTCAGTGACTATCTCGCAGTTAGGGCAAGCCTGCTTGGGTGGGGCAGTTTGAGTTATCAACGTGAAAATAATTTTGTCCCCTGCAGGTGAGGACGAAATATTAGCGATAGCTCCTGTTATAGAAGGATTATAGATAGTTTTCTTCCCACTTCCATCGACATTTACTACCATTAAAACAGGCTCAGCTTTTTTTCCTATAGAAACTCCATCGGTGTAGTAAATTTTTTTACCGTCAGGAGAAAAAACTGGAGAGTATGCCTCATTTGAAGAAGTCAGTGTTTTTAATAGATTGCCACTTAGATCAACCAAGATAATGTTTCCGTTTAAATTTCCAGCTAAAGTTTTTTTGTCAGGCGAGAGAACCAATTCCTGATAGGTCTTTGGGATGTGCTCCTCACTACCATTCCCAGAATAGCTTGGATCAAAGTTTTTTTGGGAATTGGCAGCTGTTGTAACAATTTGAACGTAAGTTTGATCACAACCACGGCTAATCAAAAGATCTTTTTGCCCCGCCAGGTAGATTAACGTACTGCGTAAACCTGAACCGTAACCAGCGCCGTTGTCTACAGATAGCAATGACTGCCACTCTGGAGCTCCTCCTCCTCCACACTGCTCATCTTTTTTTAAGTTGAAGGGCAAACCCTCACTAGCGGGGCTACTACCTGTCACATTCGTAAGTGTATATTGGAACGGAAAATACCAATCCGACTTGTTTACGTTTTGCGCAGCTCCCTGGTTCACATAAACTAAATCTTGATTGGTTACCCAAGTGTTTATGTAGAAATTCGAAGTGAGTGCATGAAAATCCTCAGGAAAGGTATTTATTTTATTATTATGGAAAACCTGTAATTCTGAACGATCTTGGGCTGTATTTGTGTAAGAGTAATGTTTGAAGAAAGAGAGATAGGCATTATTAGGTGACCAGGTGGGATGGTCGAAATTTATTTTAGCTCCTCCCTCAGAAGTGTTTTCTGTAATTTGTTTTGCTTTTCCAGCTGCATCAGAAATCCAAATATTACTATCCTTAACATAAGCGATTTGACCAGGTTCTTTTGCTTCAGAAGCTGTAGTAGCGGATTTCGTTGCTGTATTTGTAGTTGTATTCGCAAATTTCGTTTGATTACTCAAATAAAGATAAAAAGCCCCTAGGGCTACTGCAACAACAACCAAACCAACAGCAATCCCAATACCAATATTTTTCCAATTAATCGGATTCTTTGTGGCTATCGTAGTAGTGGGTTGTTGGGAAGGAACTGTGTTTACATCTGGCATTAAATAAATTATTGCATACTAGGCTTTACCTTGTAAAGTAATGACTAAAATGCCGCAATCTGTTGGTATTGTTGTTTTAGTCTTTCCAGGACTGTATAATTTGTGAGCGTGGTTATAATAACCGAAGAACTTCGGAGCCACGGTATTTTGATATAGTTTTTACAGATTCAATTCTTCCAAATCTAGCTTTTCGCGTTCTTGTTTGATACGTGAATCGAAGAGCCACACTTCTTCGGGAGTAATTTTAAAACGATGCCAGTTCTCGGAATCAGGCTGTCCGGTAATATCTTCTGCTTTTCCTTTTATCTGCAAACCGAGGTTTCCTCCGTCAGGAAATGGGACATCTTTATATATTGCAACCGATACTCCTGGGCCTTTTAAAATATTTTGTACGTGTTTTGAATCAGACTTGGAGAGAAAATAAAGGTTGATTTTTTCGTCATAGCTATACTGTACTGGGCTAGTCCAACTCCCATCTTCTCCAATGGTTGAAAGTGCCATAATATCTGTCCGATCTAGCGCTTCTTTGACCCGTTCATTTATATCATTATTTACCATGCTTTAATATTAAGTTCGTTTTAGATATAACTTTTGGAAGTTTCAACCACTGTTTTTATGTTCCGTTCGATCTGCGTAAACACCAATGACTAGAAGCCATGCTCCTGTAATCGTAAAGGCAAGTAGGCCTATCAAAGCAACAGCCCCTACATATAGTCCCACAACCTGACCTAAAGTGAGCATAATCGCACCTATTATTTCAGCTATATAAAGAGTGGTACCGACCATCAAGCGATAGGGACGAAGTCCGACTGAGCTTTTCCCTATCCTTATTGCCTGAACATAACCATAGACATAAATAGCTGTGGCGATACCAAAAACAATCAACCACTCAATTCCTACTGCTTGATAATTTTGACCTCCCATTAGCGCCAAAGCACAAATTATAAAAGCAGCCGTAAAACCTGTCAGCGTCCCTATCGCACGGTATCTATGAGTTGCATCCTTTGCAATAGCGTCAATATTGAGCGACATAGCCACAAATACTAAACCCGTTAAAGCCGCAGCTGCACCTCCAACCATAATAAAGAAATCGTGCCATTGGTCTGGTCTGTAAATATCAGCTATCATCGCTTATTATTGTAGCATTTTAATTTAAGACGAGTAACTAGCTGGAAGGCTGATTGTTTTTTGGGAAAAAATTCTAACGTCATCCACGACTCGGAGCCAAGTCCCATAGTATTTGACTTCTACCTCTATTTCTGCTATAATTACTCTGTTAACAATTAAATATGTTACTGGAAACTACAAGGCATCTAGTAACTGGTATTGAATGTTTAAGTAAACTGTCATTGCAGAAATGTCCTGAAGTCTATACATTTGAAGCCAGTTACCAGGTGCTTTTTTGGTACCTGGGCTCTTTCCTGGCCCGTAGAAACTAGCTCTTTTTGAGAGTTAGTTGCTGCGAGTCAGGCCACCAAAAATAGGTGGAGTGTGAAGAGCACGCTCTGACGGCAGATTGGAGGTAACTCCATGTTGTTGGATCAGATCAGTTCGGATGGGTACAAGTACTCGTGTAATGCTACACGAGGAAAGTATCACCACAGGGTGTTCAAGGCTTTAAAGAGGCAGGGACATCCGATTCACATCACGGATGTCGCGTACGACATCCACGGGGGGCTTCTCAAGGAGTGTGTAGGAATAAACATCCTGGAAAGCCAGATCCGCGAGGTTTATGCAGCCTTCAATGAGGCGACAAGCAGTCCTCTCGAGAAGGCAATCTTCATGGCCGAGTGTGGGAATACTTCGATAACCTTCGATCTTCTCACACAAAGCGATGCGGATGAGGCGAAGAAGCGAGAAGTTTTGGCTGATGCTTACTGTGTTGCCGCCAGCGGTCTAAACAGGAGCGGCAAACGACTTTTAAGCAAGGCTCTCGTGCACGAAGCCAAGAAGAGGTGGAGGTTCGCACGGAAGCTTCGGGACGGCGAGGTTACTTTCGGACTTATGCCGATAGAAACCGAGACTCTCGAACGCCAACGGAGTACACTGGGACAATCCTGGAGAGCTGTACCAATAGAACACTCTTTCAGGTACCCACTCGATAAGTTCTAACCAAACCTCGGGTTAGAGACACCAGAACCCAGGGTTATAGCTACTCTCTTGAGTAAGCCGTAACGACCCTGGGTTTTTCTTTGGTTAAATATACGCACAAAAAGTTCTAACATCGTCCACGACTCGGAGCCAACGAATTTATGGTCGTATTTAGCCTGTTATTCCGACCTTTTTAAAGGCGAGTCGAAATTTCCCGTATTCTACCCAGCAAGTCAAAAAATGCGGTAAAGGGTTAAACTTCCAATTAATTTTTTGTTAACTTTTTGGAAATTTGTTTTAATCTTCCTTAAAGTAGATATTTACGTTCGGAAGTAGTTCTTTTATTTTGTCTGCTTCTTTTTTCTTAATCTTAGTTCCGTAAAGTTTGAGAATTTGCAACTTATTGAGTCTAGATATCTCTGGCGGGAGAGATTTTATTGGGTTATTAGAAAGATCCAATTCCTCCAATCCGGTCATCTTACTTATTTCAGAAGGCACCTCGGTTATATTGCTTAAGGCTAAATTAAGATATTTTATTTTCATTTCGGTTATTTCTATTGGGAATGAAAGAGAGTTGCCTTTAAACACGAAGATTTTGAGGTTTTTTAGCTTCGTGACACTTGCTGGAAATTTTTCAAAACGATCTGCAGAGAGATCCAAGTAAGAAAGATTTGACAATCCAGAGGTGCTTGGAAAATCTCTTATACCGCTATCACTAACAACTAAAATATCCAATTTAGCAAGGTTGTCAATGTTTGAAGGAAGCTTTTTTAAATTTTTGTTACTAGTAAGGGTTAACTCCTCAAGATTTGGGAGAGTAGTAATTTCATCAGGTAATTCTTCTAAACCGGTATTTAAAAGGTTAATGCCCCTTAATTTTTTGTCATTTCCAATCTCTTTAGGCAAAAGGGTAAAACTGGAACCATCAAGTTTCAAATCAACTAAGTTTTGAAAGTTACTCACAGAGACGGCGTCTAGATTTGCGTCGTTCGTTAAGTCCAATTCACAGACTGAAACTGGGTTTAAGTTAGCCGAATAAAGACTGCGGAACCTAGAACGGACATTGCAAAGAAATCCTAAACCTTTAATGTCAGCATAACTTTCGTATGTTATTTGTGGGCCTTTGGGGTTATTTTTATTGTAACCAAGATAATTGGTGACCTGATTGTTCATATCGAAGCTGAATAACGTGAACATTACTGGAATGAAACAAATTAGTAGGATAAAACAAATGATATTTATTTTTAAATTGCCTCTATGGGAGAATATCGATCTTATTAGCGTAAAGTAGACAAAGACAAAAACTAAAAATAGAATCGTAAATAGTATCGAGTTAAAAAACAGGCCAAACCAAAACTGGTTAACATAACTGCCGTAATAGTTTAAATTTGTATTACTTGTTACTGTTTGTGTTACTGGCGTAATAGCTAGTACGTGGTTGAAAAGAATGTCCCAAATAAGTAGAGCAGTGCTAATTGAATTTAAAATCGCTAATGGAAAGGAAATTAGACCCACAACCAGTAAATTTGGGCCTTTTGGTTTTGGCTTTACGATCTCTTTTTGCTGATTTAATACTTCATCCCTATCTTTGAAGATTTTTCCTATTAGAGAAAATAAAACAAAGTAGATAAAAACTCCTGATATTGCTATACAAGGCAGTAAAAGGAAAATAATTACTATAAGTGGTCCGAAATTCTCATAAGACGAGCTGCTTTTTACTGTGTGGGAGACGATTGCTATGTCTAAAAACCAACCTGAAACAACTGCTAAATTAACTGCCAAAATAGCAGCAATTATTTTTATAATTATTAGAAAGCTCTTTGAAACCCTCACTAGTTAATTATATCGAATAAGCATAAAAAATTCTAACATCGTCCACGACTCGGAGCCACGGTTTTTAGCCTCAATTTTTAATACCCTGATGAGGTATTAGAATCTTTGATATACTTTAATTGTGAAGTTAAATAATTTGGCGAGTAATTTAAAGCTTTGGAAAATTATCGCCTTTGCGCTAGTTACCTCCTCTTTTCTGACTCTAATTTTAGTCATTATCCTTAGTATTAATGGATACTTTAATAATAGCCTCGTCAGTCCTTTGTCGAACGTTATTTTTTATCTAATAATCGAATTACCAATATTTTTGATTAGTATTACCTTGCCTCTACTTAAATGGAAATGGCTAAAAATTTTATCCTTAATTGGTTTGATTGTACAGGCTTTTATTATAATTTCTTTGTTTTCTGGTTCATCCTCGAGCGGTTATGTTGGTACTGCTGGTACTAATTTATTTACCAAATGGGAGAAAAAGACTCCAATTGATATATTTAAAACAGACTACACTGCCCCCAATGCATTTTTAACAGCACCTGTGGGTACCTTTTGTGCTATTGAGAACCCAAGGTGTGGTTACATCAGTGGGAAACTGTTAATTTCTGCTGATGTAACTGATAACATTGGGATTAAAGATGCAAAAATATATTTGGATAACACCTTGCTCAAAGACTTCACATCGCCACCTTACGATGTACTTTTTGATTTCGGAACAGTCTCTAAGGGACCTCACAACATAACAGTATATGCTAAGGATTATGCTGGAAATACGACTAACGAATCAATACAACTGACGGTGGAATAAGGATAAGCATAAAAAATTCTAACATCATCCACGACTCGGAGCCAGTTGATACTTAATATAACGGCGTCGGTTTATTTACCACTTCTGTTATTTGCTGACTTTGGAATTTCCCTCGTTCCCCTTACCAGTAGACTTCTTGAAAGCCTTGTGGCGCTAGGGCTAGATTGATAATTGACAAGTACTTCAACTAGTTGTAGTATATGAAGTATGACAACCGATAATAATCAACGAGTGACTATTTTTATTAATCCTGAAATAGTTAAACACGCAAAGGCACAAGCAGTCGTTGAGGAAATAAGCTTAACCGATCTGATAGAAAAGGCTTTAATTGAATATTTACCCAAAGAAACAATAATTAGGAAAGTTGAAATCAGAAAGTAGGTGAAAAAATATGGCAGAAATTGTAAAAGAGACTGTGACTACGCAAGAAAATAACCCAAACCCAGTTGCGACGGCTCCAACCCAAGAGAAAGCAACCGGTTCTCAGACGGTTGCATATATAATCTATTTCTTATTTGGAGTACTGGAAATACTCTTGGTTTTCCGTTTTGTTCTTAAGTTGCTGGGAGCGAGTGCCTCAAGCAGCTTTGTGAATTTAATCTATGGTTTAAGCGGAGTTTTTACCTTTCCTTTTGAAGGAATATTCCGTATGTGGTTTGGCCAAGGTTCAGAAACAACTTCAGTTTTTGAGCCTTCAACCTTGGTCGCAATTATTGTGTACGCTATTATAGCTTGGGGAATTGTTATGCTAATACGGATATTCTCTGGCGAAAAACAGCAAACGGATTAGTTTGTTTGATACGTTTAGCTTGAGGGTACTGTAAAAAGAGAGGAAGTGAGAAATATGATTATTATTTATTGGATTATTTTTGGTCTAATTGCCGGAAGTATTGCCAATTTCATTGCGCCTAGTTCTAATGGTGGGATTGTAGGATCAATCGTTCTGGGAATTATTGGGGCCGTAGTAGGTGGTTATCTGGGACAAAGGTTTTTTGGAGTTGGGGTTACTGGATTTAACGTGATGTCTTTTGTGGTAGCTATAGCTGGTGCGCTACTCGTGCTGTTTATTAGTAGGCTACTGCTGCGCGGCTAGTCTTTCGATTTCAGCAATTTTTAGTTTCACCCTAGGAGATTTTTTGTGGTATTTTAGAGGTGATGGAAGAGAAGCCTTACCGATATTTGGTTTTGGACTTGATCTTTTTTATAGCCACAATAGGGATCTGCTTGCTTATTTCTCCTGTAGGGCTAAAAGATAATCATGGCGTCAGCTACTACGAACATTATGGCTTATCCTTGATTCCTTACGCGCTGGGATTCTTTGCGGTGGCAGTATTGAATTTCCAAGTAGCGCGGTCGTTACCTCGATCGAACCATAAACTCAGAAACCTTAAGTATGTGTTTTACGCTATTTCAGCCCTAGTCTTTGGGGTGTTAGCGACACCAGACTACATAAATTCATTTTTCAATTGGGCCCACATGATTGTTTCTACCATACTGTTTATTATTGAATTCATTATGGCGGGGTGGCTCGCTTTCTTTGAATTAAAAGACAAAATTAACCTTTCCTTGGTTCTTTTACTTTTCATAACCGGCTTACTAGCCTTCGCCTCAAATATAAACTGGACCAGATATTTATTTAGTAGCGAAGTAACTTTTCAAATTATTTTCCTTTTTATATTTGTTAGGACAGCCAGAAAGGTAAAATTATTTGGATAAAATCCCAACTAAGCTCACCAACAAAAACACACCTTTTAGATAAACCATAATCTCCTTGCGAGCTTATTTGATTGTTGTTTTGAAAAAGTTTGTTGGGTAGAATAATGTTAAAGGAGGTGAAAAATGAAAGGTTACGTTACAAATATTGAAAATGACAGTTTAGAAAACCCTAATTTTCGCAAGGTTTTATACACCGCGAAAAATAGTCAGCTCGTTTTGATGAGTCTGAAGCCAAAAGAGGAGATTGGCGCAGAGGTTCATACGCTGGACCAATTTATTAGGATCGAAAAGGGAACGGGGAAAGCTGTTTTGGATGGAGCGGAACACCCTCTTGAGGATGGTTCAGCAGTTGTAATTCCAGCCGGAACAAACCACAATATTATCAACACTTCCGATTCGGAAGAGATGAAGCTTTATACGATCTATTCTCCCCCAGAACATCAAGACGGTGTAGTCCGGGCAACTAAAGCGGATGCAGAGGCAAGCGAAGAGCATTTTGACGGGAAAACAAGCGAGTAAAGATACCCCTTGAGATTATAGAGATTGCATTAAGTGCTAGTTATCTCTTATATCAGAAAAGGGAAGTGGGGGTTTCCTAGTTATATGTAGCCTCGCCCAATTAATAGCGTGGTGTTTGGTAAAACGTAAGATTCCATGGTTTCGAAGGCGTCGCATGGAAGCATACGCCTTGACATTAAAAAGAAATTTAACCTTCCCAATCTTCGATAGACGTACACAAAGATCTACATCTTCCCCAGAGATTTTTTTCAAATCAAACCCGCCAATTTTTTCGAAGGCAACTTTCCTGACAGCAAAATTTGAGCCAATAAAGAAACCAAACTTAAAAAGGCTGGTTAGATACAAACCTATCATGGCAGCTTTTGATAGAAACCATTCGAATTTAGTCCCCTTTTTAGGCAAAACAGAACCTCCCAAACCAACTAATTTTTCGTCTTTTGAAAAAGCCAAATCAATAATTTGCAGCCAATTTCTTGGCAACACGGTGTCAGCATCGGTTGATGCAATAATTTCTCCTTTCGCTGCAGCGAAACCAGCTTGGCGGGCAAAAGTTACTCCTTTTCGACCTTCATATATTATTTTAGTCGGAAACTTTCCTGTAACTTCAATTGTTTTATCTGTTGAAGCATTATCGATAACAATTATTTCAATCCCGCCTTTGTAACTCTGAGTTGTTAAAGATTTTAAACAATCGGCAATGGAATGCTCCTCATTATACGCAGGAATTACAACTGATATCATAGGCCTTATTTTACTACAAAATAAAAAACCACTTGCCGGTTGACAAAAAACCCATTTCAAATATATTTAGAGTGGGGGTGAAAAGTTTTTATGTCAAAAGAACATTTTAGCGCCGAGGAGGTAAAGCAAATTGGCGAATCGCTAGGGATCGATTGGAGCAAATTCGATGTTGAACAGTTTAGAACGGGAATGAATGTAGAGCTTGAACACGGGTTGATTGCTCCTCACACGAATGTCACAAACGACGACCCGACGATGACTGGAAAAATCGCCCTTGCGCATCTGAACGAATTTGCTGACTATTACACTCGTCTAGACAAAATGGAGAAAGAAGCCGAAGGCAAGATATAAAAAGAGGGAAAAATCTGCCATGAGTAAACGCAAAATCATTCTAACTCTTCCCCTTTTCACTTGTGAAAAAGCGATTTTGATCTAACCTTTATGGGAAAAGAATTATCAGGCAATTATTTACAAAAGGCAAATTTGTTATGATTAAGATAATGCAATTAGTACGCAACGAACACAATCCTCTTCTTTTACCAACTAAAAATTGGTGGGAAGTAAACGCGGTATTTAATGCCGGAGTGGCAATTTTCCAAGGTAAAATAATCCTTTTATACAGAGCGATTGGGGGAGACAATTTATCAAGATTTGGTTTGGCAGAAAGCAGGGATGGTGTAACCTTTGAAAGATTCGAAGAACCTGTTTTTGAGGCAGAGTTAACAAATCAGTACGAAAGATTGGGTATTGAAGATCCTCGAATCACTCAGATGGGTGATACTTACTATATTGTGTACAATGCGCCGTCCGTTTACGAAGCGAGGACATTCAAAACAGGAAATTTCGCACCTTCTCTATACCACGCTGCTCCGTGGCGAGTCCGTCCTTGCCTCCTTACCACGACTGATTTCAAGAGATTCGAAAGAAAAGGCCTTCTGTTAGATATTGACACAAAAGACGGGGTTTTGTTTCCGGAAAAAATTGGCGGAAAATTTGTTTTGCTCCATAGAACTTATCCTCATATGTACATCACCTTTTCGAGGGATCTAAAAAATTGGGAAGAAAACAAGGTTTTAATAGACCTAGACTCAAACTCTTGGGACAACGAACGAGTAGGGGGAGGGTCACAACCAATAAAAACAGAGAAAGGCTGGCTTTTGTTTTATCACGGCACTGATCAAAATCATGTTTATCGGCTAGGAATTTTACTTCTGGATCTTTCTGATCCAACAAAAGTATTGTACCGTAGTCCAAAGCCTGTTTTGGAGCCAGTTGAAGAATATGAAAGAGTTGGTCTAACACCAAACGTTGTTTTTACCTGTGGGGCAGTTGAGAAAAATGGTCAATATTTTGTTTATTACGGAGCAGCTGACAAAGTAATTGGTTTAGCGACGATTGGTAAAGAAGAATTATTAAAAGAGCTTCCATAAGCTACTAGCCAAACTCTCCTCTTTTTGCTACTCTTTATTCGCTATGATTTCCGTTAAACTCTTTGAGGGACAAAAAGAGGGTTGGGAGGAGTTTGTTTCAGAGTACGGTTTCCAGTCTTTTCTACAATCATGGGCCTGGGGCGAATTCCAGAAAAGTTTAGGTAGAGAAATTTTTAGACTTGCGACATTTAAGGACAACACTTTAATTGGCGCTTCATTGTTGATTCTCGAAAAATCAAAATTAGCCACATTTTTATATTGTCCTGGAGGGCCTGCTTTTAAGGATTGGAAGAAAGAAGTTTTTTCTGAATGGACTTCCCACGCGTCAAACCTAGCAAAAGAAAAAGGCGCAAGCTTTTTAAGGATTGATCCACGTAGACTTGGTTCATTAGACGAGGAGACCCTAAAAGATTTTAATTTTGTATCTGCGCCCGAGTATACCCAGCCAAAATGCACTGGAATTATTAATTTAAATGTAGAAGAAGACACTCTTCGAAGTAATCTTTCAGCGTCAACTCGTTACAATATTAATGCAGCTTCTCGAAAAGATTTAACTGTTCGAGAGGGTAGAGCAGAAGAAATAAGTATTTTCACAACATTACTGCGGGAAACAGCTAAAAGAAAAGGATTGGTTTTACCGACGGAAAAAAGCTACCATGAAAAACAATTTGAAGCTTTAAATAAAGAAGGACTGATGAAAATCTTTATAGCTGAGGTTAAAAAAGAACCACTTGGAGCAGCGCTAGTGGTTTTTTATGCCGATTCAGTCTACTATTTACATGCGGCCAATTCTCTAGCACAGAAAGAACTTCGTGTTAGCTACCCTTTGGTTTGGCACACTATTTTGGAGGCTAAAAAAACAGGTTTAAAAACATTTGATTTTTGGGGAGTTGCTCCAACTGATGACCCAAAAGACCCTTGGGCTGGGGTAACTAGCTTTAAACTGTCCTTTGGCGCAGAGCGAGTTTGTTTTCCGCCACCATACGACTTATCAATAAAATTAACGTACAAGGTAACTAGGTTCGCTGAACACCTTCGGAAACCTTTGCGAAAAATCCTTAGGTTCAAACAGTAAAGACAAGTAGCTAATGGGTAATAAAAATAATCAATTATTGTCTAAAATAAATACTAGTCAATATATTTTGCTAGGGTTAACAGCTGTCTGTTTCGTTTTGGCGGGGTTGTTTTTTCGTGGTGATTTTCTAAAAACTTATGACGCCGCTGGACATGTCGCGGCGGCAAAAGCTATTCGGGAGTTATTCTGGCCGGCAATTTCAGGATGGAATCCCAGGGAGTTGCTGGGGTGGCCACAAGGAGTTTTTTACCCATTCCTGTTTCATTGGCTCGCGGCTACTTTATCTTTCCTGATTAACCTAGATCTAGCAGTGAAAATTTTAATTGCGCTATCGCTTCTCGCTTTACCGATTAGCTTGTTCGTATTTGCCCGCTCCCTAACAAAGAGTGAATTTTGGAGCCCGCTGATCACACTTGTATTATTCGCTTTACTGTTAATTTTTCCAAACTTCTTGGGTACAGGAGTTCGCTCACTTTTTCAGATTGGACTACTTAGTAATTTTTTTGTTTTGCCCTTGCTCTTCTTATTCTTGGCCTCACTAAGCTGGAAAAAACCATATTTGTCAGCAATTATTCTATCCACAACAATTTTGACCCATTTAGTCGCTGGAGCTGTCGCCACTTTTTATCTTGTTGCATTCATTGCCGCTGGGTTATTAATTGAGAAGGATAAAAAGTTCTTAAATTATCTGAAAATAATTTTAGTTACACTGCTTCTTACATCCTTTTTCTGGGTTCCAATGGTAGTAAATCTTTCTTATACCTCTGTTTCTCGGCACGTTTCAAGTTATTTTCTGCCAAATATCGCTGTGTTTTTAGCTTCTGTAGCCATCTTAATTTTTGCTTATAGAAGAAAAGAGAGAAATATTTTGGTTCTAGGTGTCGTTGCGTTGATATTTTCCGCACTAAACAGCGTCGATGCGCTTCTGATTGGCAAATACGGAACAAGCTTTGTTCTTTACCCGTTCCATTTATACCGTTTTCAGCCCTTTAGCTACTTGTTTTTCGCTTCTGCTCTGTTGCTCACGATTGAAAAATCAAAGTTGGGAATTCTGGTTGAGGAGATAAAGTCAGTGAAGCCAGTGACCATTTTTTTTGTTTTCGCTCTTATAGTTGGCTATTTATTTTTGAAGAACCCAGCAAAACTGCCACAAGCTTCATTTAATGTAGATCGTCCAAGTGCTGTTACGGGCAGATTTTTAGAAACATTCAAAAGAAGCGAAATAGACCCTTTCTGGTATGGGCCACAGACTGTGATAGAAGAAAAAAATATCAACTCTAACTGGGTTTATGGTTTATTTACAGATTCATCGCCAAATGCTCCCTACATAGAATCTTTAAAGATTAGTATGGCCGAGGAAAAAGTTAAGGAAGAGCCTTTTATTGAAACAAAAACGGTTGATAAACAAAGAATAAACGCACTTTTAGATCTCTTCAGTATTAATTATTTGGTTGGATTGAATACCGATCCTTTCTATTCGATAGGTTCTGTTCAAATAAATGGAAAGACCGAATTTCTGAATGCGGGAATAGTTTCTGAGAATTCGCCGGTTGAGATTATTCATATGCCACTGCGAGCAATTAGCAAAGATTGGAATGGGGAAGTGGAAAACTGGTGGTTAGAAAAAGGGGATGTAAAAGATTTACCGTATTTTGCTAAGAATAAGAAATTAAATTTACCTTCGGGTGATAAGTTAGCAAGCGCATGGATTGTTTCAGAGAATATAAATAAAAAGGGGACAAAAATTAATCTTCAAATAGACTCAAAAGAAAAAGTACCGGTTCTAGTTAAGTTATCCTACTTTCCTTATTGGAAGGCTTATGAAAATGGAAAAGAAATTCCAATTTATCGCGCCGCTCCAAATCTGATGTTAATTTCCGCAACTGGAAAAGTTAATTTAGAATACAAAGAACCAGTCTGGACAAAGCTCCTCTATCTTGTTTCCGCCGTAACGTTGCTGGCAGTTATTTCCCTCATTTTCAGAAAGTACAGACTAACTAACCTCCTTTGACAAAAAATCCTCTGCAGCTTATTATTTTTAGGATGTTTAAATCAAAAGGCAAGATATCCTACCTACTATTAATCCTCATTATTTTGGTTAGTGTAATTTTTGTAAAAATTAACGATTTAAGAGCAAAATCCTATGCCAACTTTACTGCTTCTGAATCACAAAGTGTCTTAGGCGAGTCGGCACAGGAAAAAGTCTCACCGATTTCTATCACAGCGACAATAAGTGCTCAAAAATGGGTGCCGACAAATACAGTTACCGATAAGGGCAATAATTTATTGGTTTTGGTAAATAAGAAAATTGGCTTACCGCCAAATTACGAACCGACTGATTTAGTTTTAGTCGTAGGGAGTCTAAGATTAAGAAAAGAAGCAGCGGAAGCCTATTCAAATATGGTTAATGCGGCTGCCAGCCAAGGAGTTACAATCAATATCTCTTCAGCGTACCGCTCTTACGCAGAACAACAAAATACACTTAACTATTGGGTTTCAGAAAGAGGTTGGCAGGTGGCTTACACTCTTTCTGCGGAACCAGGACATTCCCAGCATCAGCTTGGTACAGCTGTGGATTTTGCGTCATTACCTGAAGGTTTTGGCCAATCCGCTCAAGGATCTTGGTTAGCACGAAATGCCTACAAATTCGGCTTCGTGCTATCTTATCCAGCAGGAAAAGAATCGATAACAGGTTATACGTACGAACCTTGGCATTACCGTTATATTGGGATAGAAAACGCCAAAAGGTTACAGGAGTCTGGATTGTGTCTTGAGGAATTCCTCCAAAAATACGGAGTTTGGTGAGTAACCTATTGAGCGGGAAAGTTACTTTGTGGGGCTGGAGGAGGAGATTGTGGAGGGATTGGCGCTACTGGTGGGGCAGTTGGCGTTGGAGTGTTAATAGTGGCAGCAGAAAGCCTCTTTCTTCTTCGGTAAATCAAATACAAAAGCAATAGAGCGAAACCTGTGGCGGCAATTAATACTATTATCAAAGCGATATAAAGATTTGAATTCGAAGTTGCAGCAGCTTTTGCTGAATAGGTAAATTTGGCTGTCAGAGGCAAGACGTTTCCTAGTTTGCTCGTTGCCGAAAGTTTTAGGATATTTTCACCTTCCTTAAAGGCCAGTCCGCTGATTGTAAATTGTCCAGTTTTCTTATCAGGAGTTATTTTAGCCAGAGTTGTACCGTTAAATGTGCCAGTTACGACTGCTAGTGGGTCAGAAATCCTTCCTTGAATAGTTGTGTTTTGATCGCTAACAGTATTTCCAGTGGGGGAGATAATTTCTAGTTTTGGCGCAGCCGAATATTTGGTGAAATGTTTGACATTGAAAGTCAGAGTATTTTTGGCGTAGTGGATACTACCTACAAGCCCAGATGTATCCTTTTTACCATTGACAAGGACTTCTGGTGTACTTGTAAACTTCAATCCGTACATCGTTATGGTCGCCCGTTTGTTCAGTGCGACTAGGGCTTTTGAGTCCAAATCCACAACGCCTGGAGCCCCCATATTCAAATGTTTGTCGAGTTCTTTCAAAGCATTGACTGTCAGCTGGCCGGAAAGATCCAATTTGTCAGTGAAAACTATTTTGCTTTCCCCAGGAATATCAAGCGTGAAGTTGGTAACATTTTTTGGGTCAGTAACTTTTGCTAGGCTGGTAGTTGTTGCGCCAGCAGCTGTGAAAACGGATGGAAGGGTAGTTGTTTGGAAAACGGCAGTACTAACTGGTGGGCCTGTGTAAGTTGAAGATGAAGAGTTATCCCCGCTAGTGGAATTAGATGCCTTGGTTAAACTAAAGTCAATATTATCGTCTGTCAAGGAACAAGAATTTCCCGGCGATGTCGTTGACTTTGTCTGGGAATTATAACCGGATTTTGCAGCTGTGATCGAAACTTGCCTGGAGGCGATAAAGTCAATCGTAAAGACGTAGTATCCTGGTGGAGGATTGCCGGCTGCTAAGACCTGTTTTATTAGCGAACTATCTGCCTTTGGCAAGTTTAATGATGCTGTGGTCGTCGTCCCCCCATCATAGGTGATTGTTACCCCGGATAAGGGGTTTCCGCTTGAAGCGTCACTTACTGTGCCGTAAATTGCGTAACCTATTGGAGTCAAATAGACGTAGTTTACTGCAACAGGACTGCCACTAGTATTCTCAATCTTGTACTGAATATAACGGTAAGCTGACAAATTGCAAAAACCACTGGTCAACCAAGTTGCACTAGCTACTTCCGAAACAGAACTGGCACCTCTAGCGCTGTAAGTTAAACCGGAAGAGTTGTCAGCAGCGAAGTTATTTATCCTTTTTCCTTGAGTGTCAAAAACTGAACTGACGATATTTCCGCCAGCGTCTAATGTAAAACCACTGCCGCCCGCAGTTACCCCAGAGCCCGAGGAGTATTTATTCCACCCTCCAGTGGTATTCCAAGAAACAGCGTAGGTGTCACTACTTGTACCCCCATCCCAATTTGTTTGCACCCAAGCGGCGTAGGCTGCGAAAGCCACTCGCGTTGAGTTAAAATTATTCGTTTGGTTGGTTTGAGAAATTCCACTGGCAAGATAGACAGCAGAAATAGTTGAGAGCGTGAATAAGACGGCTACAAGATGAATTAAGAAAACCTCAATTTTATTGTGGTGGCGATCGAGCATTAATTTAATTGTAGATTAGGGCTATTTAATTTGTCAAATAAGGAACCACTTGAATTGTAGCCCATAAAATGCTACAAGCTTTATTGAGATGTTGGAAATCAAAGATCTTTGTGTTTCCTCTGGTGGAAAAGAAATCGTTAAAAATACCAATTTAAAAATAAAAGGGGGCGAAATTCATATTTTGATGGGGCCAAATGCTTCTGGTAAATCAACTCTTTCTTTAGCTCTGGCAGGCCACCCCGGCTACAAAATTACTTCAGGAAAAATTCTCTTAGATAAACAAGATATTACGATTCTAACTCCCGATAAAAGAGCGAGATTAGGATTGTTTCTGGCTATGCAGTACCCAGTTGCTGTGTCAGGAGTGCCGGTTTTTAATTTCCTTCGCGCTTCTTACCAAACCTTAAGAAACAAAAAAGTTGAACCAAAAGATTTTATGAACTCCATTGGGAAAAAAATAGAAACTTTCAAGTTCAACGATAGCCCTTTGGAAAGAAATGTAAATGAAGGTTTCAGCGGTGGGGAGAAAAAGAAGTTTGAGATACTACAACTTGATCTGTTGAAACCAAAATACGCGATACTGGACGAACCTGATTCCGGTTTGGATATTGACGCTTTAAAAATTGTTGCCGCCAAAATTAAACAAGTCGCAAAGGAGGGTGCTGGGATACTTTTAATTACGCATTACCAGCGAATTTTGAAATATTTAACAGTAGATCGGGTTCACATACTTCTAGATGGGAAATTGGTTGAAAGTGGTGGGCACAGACTTGCTCAAGAGATCGAAAATAAGGGTTACAAATCATTCTCTAACTATGGCAAATAAACCCTCGATTAATTCTAAATATAAGGAAAAATACGGGTTTTCTAAACCTGAAAATTATGTTTTCAAAAGTAAAAAGGGTTTAGATAAGGCTGTTGTCAAGGAAATTTCAAAGCAAAAGGAAGAGCCAGAATGGATGAGAGATTTCAGGCTAAAATCATACGAAACTTTTAAATTCAAGAAAAACCCTTCCTGGGGCCCTGATTTATCTGAATTAAATTTGGATGAGCTCTATTACTACGTTAAGGCGACCAGAAACCAAGTTGGCAGTTGGAAAGATCTTCCAAAAGAGATTTTGGAAACCTATGAAAAAATCGGAATTCCCGAAGCTGAACGAAAATACTTAGCTGGAGTCGGCGCACAGTACGAAAGCGAGGTTGTTTACAAATCGCTAAAGAGCGAATGGGAGAAAAAAGGGGTTATTTTTTCTGATACAGATGCAGCTTTGAAGGAGCATCCGGAAATCTTCAAGGAATATTTTGGAAAGGCGGTTCCGTCAAACGATAACAAATTCGCTGCATTAAATAGCGCTGTTTGGAGTGGGGGGTCATTCGTTTATGTTCCTAAAGGTGTTGAAGTATCGATTCCCCTGCAGGCTTATTTTCGGATAAATGCTGCCAGAATGGGCCAATTTGAGCGCACTTTAATCATACTCGATGAAGGTGCAAAAGCTTCTTATATTGAAGGTTGTACAGCACCGATTTATAGCTCCAATTCGCTGCACGCAGCTGTGGTAGAGATTTTTGTTAAAAAGGACGCCGCTCTTCGTTATACCACAATCCAAAATTGGTCAAAAAATGTTTATAACCTGGTTACGAAGCGAGCATTTGTTGAGGAAGGAGGCAGGATGGAGTGGGTAGACGGTAATATCGGCTCGAAAGTCTCGATGAAATACCCCGCAATTTATTTAAGGGGCAGAGGAGCCTTGGGCGAAATTCTTTCCGTTAGTTTTGCTTCGGCTGGCCAAAACCAAGATGTTGGTGGTAAGGCCATCCACTTGGCGCCTGCAACTTCGAGCAGAATCGTTTCGAAATCCGTTTCCAAAGACGGGGGAATTAGTAGCTATCGAGGATTATTAAAAATTATAAAAGGAGCTAAAAAGTCAGTTGGAAATGTTCGCTGTGACGCTCTAATTTTAGATAAGAAAAGCCGAAGCGATACTTATCCGACAATGCAAGTTGATGAAAAGGACTGCAAAGCCAGCCACGAAGCAACTATTTCAAAAATTGATGAAGAGCAACTGTTTTACTTGCAAAGCCGGGGTTTAAGCGAAAACGAAGCAACAAGTATGATCATTAATGGTTTTATCGAACCAATCGTCAAAGAGCTCCCTCTCGAATACGCCGTCGAGCTCAATCGCCTAATTCAGTTGGAAATGAGTAGTGTCTAACTTCTATTTTCTTGTAAATCCGCCCTTGCCCGTGTAAAATAGCTTCACTATGGACAAAAATACCAGTTTAAATGTCGAAAAAATAAGGGCTGATTTTCCAATTCTTAAGAGAAAAATTTATGGTAAACCTCTTGTTTATCTCGACAATGCGGCTACCAGCCAAAAACCAAGGCAGGTGATAGAAGCAATTAAAGATTATTACGAGCAACATAATGCCAATACTCATCGAGGAGTTCACAAGCTTTCCGAGGAGGCGACTGAAATCTATGAAGAAACGAGAAAAAAAGTTGCCAATTTTGTAAATGCAGGAGAAAGCAGCCAAATTATTTTCACAAAAAATGCGACAGAAGGAATTAATTTAGTCGCTAATTCTTGGGGTAGGACAAATATAAAGGCCAGCGATGAAATCCTGCTTACTGAAATGGAACATCATTCCAACATCGTTCCATGGCAGGTTGTAGCTAGAGAAGTCGGCGCGAAACTGAAATTTATATCTATAAATCAAAATGCAGAGTTAAGAATTCATAATTCAGAATTACAAGAATACTTAAGCTCAAAAACGAAAATAGTTGCGCTAACACATGTTTCAAACGTATTGGGAACAATTAACCCGGCAAAAATAATTATCGAGGAAATTCGCAAATTCAATCCTGAAATTAAGATATTAATTGACGGCGCGCAGGCTGTTCCCCACATTCCGGTTTCAATTCAGAATATAAACCCTGATTTTTATGTGTTTACCGCTCATAAAATGCTTGGGCCAACTGGGGTAGGGGTTTTGTATGCAAAAAAAGAATTGCTGGGCGAAATGGAACCATTTTTAACTGGGGGCAATATGATTCTGGAAGTCACTAAGGAAAAATCCAGCTGGAATTATCTTCCTTGGAAGTTTGAAGCAGGTACCCAAAATGTTTCTGGAGTAGCAGGCTTGGGGGCGGCAGTTTATTACTTAAATAAACTAGGAATGAAAAAAATTGCAGAAGTTGAAAGAGAGCTGACATCCTATGCTATTGATAAATTATCCAAGATTAAACAGCTGAAAATTTACGGACCTAACAATCTAGAAAAGAGAATTGGAGTAATTTCGTTTAACATTATCAATCAAACTGGGAAACTATTACATCCTCATGATGTAGCTTCGATTTTGGATGGTGAGGGAATAGCAATTCGCTCAGGCCATCACTGTGCACAACCCTTAATGGAAGTCTTAGGAATCGAAGGTACCTGCAGAGTTTCACTTAATATTTACAGCACAGAAGAAGAAATTGATAATCTAGTTTTAGCAATTGAAAAAGCGAAGGAAATTCTAAGATGAAAGACAATCTTTACAGAGAAGTAATATTAGATTTGTACCGCAATCCCAAAAACAAAGGGGAAATTAAAAACGCTGATTTCGAGGCAGAATCAGTAAATCCATTATGCGGTGATAAGGTCAAAATCCAGCTAAAAATCTCTCCCAAGAGTAAAATTATTGAGAAGGCTCTTTTTTCAGGCAGCGGTTGTGTTATCTCGCAAGCTAGTGCGTCACTGCTTTGCACATATATTATTGGAAAAAAACTTCCAGACATTAAAAAGATAAATTCTGATGATATAATAAAGCTAATTGGCATCAAACCGAGTCCTTCAAGACTTGGCTGTGCCGTTCTTAGTTTAAAAGCATTAAAGGAGGTTGTAAAAAATGCCGTATAAAATAGAAATAGATCGCTCTTTATGCATGGGGGATGGTACTTGTACAGCTATCGCTCCGAATACTTTTGAACTTGACAGTGAGGGTAAGTCAAGGGTAAAAAACCCAACTGGTGATCCGGATGAAAAAATTCTTGAAGCAGTAAAAGCCTGTCCTGTGAAGGCAATGACTCTAAAAGACGAAAACGACAAACAAGTTTATCCGTAAAGATATTTGAAGGAGACTAAATTGGAAGAAAGCATTGTAAACCCATCGAAGATAGAATCTCATATTGCTTTTTCCAGCTTGCGCGAGATTGTTCTTGGTGGCCAGGATGGTTTGGTTAATGTTCTTGGAATCGTTCTTGGTATCGCAGTCGCTTCAAATGATTTGAGGATAATTTTGGCTGGGGGGTTAGTTGCTGCTTTTGCCGAAAGTGTTTCGATGGGGGCTGTTGCGTATACTTCTACAATGGCTCAACACTCTATTTATGAAGGCGAACTTGCTAGGGAAAAAAGGCACCTGAAACAGCGCCCACAAGAAGAAAAAGATGAAATAAGAAAGATTTTTCAAGAAAAAGGGTTTTCTGGACAGCTCCTTGAAGAAGCCGTGCAGACAATAACTTCACGAGAAGAAGTTTGGCTTGAAGAGATGATGAATGCAGAATTTGACTTACATCCGGTTGGGGTGAAAAAAGCTGTCGCTAGCAGCTTAATAGTTGGGTTTGCCGCCATCGCTGGTTCATTAATCCCTTTAATTCCATTTTTGACTGTTCCAATTTTTAAAATCCCAATTTCAACTGGGGTTTGGCTTTCACTAGGTATCTCAGCCCTTGCTTTGTTTGCTGTTGGGGTTTACAAAGCCCAAACTACGGTAGGTGATTGGAAGAAAAGTGGGCTAGAAATGGCAGCGATTGGTACCATCTCTGCGTTGGTAGGGTTTCTCATTGGGTATCTGTTTAAAGCTCCCACGACCCTATAGCTATTGACTTATCACCTCACTTTGTGTATACTACAGGCCACTTAAAGCTGGTGTGAGCTAGACAATCAGTTCAAAACAAGAAGGAGGTTATCAAATGAAGAGAGGGATCATCGGGTTTTTGATTGTAGTTGTAATCGTGGGAGCTGCAATCGGCACTTTCCAATCTCGAATGGCGTCAGCTGGACAACCATTGCCTGGCGCGATTTTCACCACGCTTCCTGATGGGAATGTAGTGAACGGGAATATCTACGACGAGAAATGTGATGTGGCCTTGAATGGTGGCCCGTCCGGTCAACAGTCCCATCATCTTCCGGATGGGGTTTACGATGTAGCTGTGACGGACCCAAGTGGAGGAACCGTGCTTGGTGAGGGTCACGGCGTCGTTACCATCAACAATGGGGAAGGGACTTTTGGGCCCACTTCGTTATGCGACCTGGTGAGCCCGTTGCCATACCTTGATACCCCCAATCCAGGGGGTGAATACAAGGTGTGGCTGTGTGTGTCGGGTATTTTGTACGACAATTGCAGCTGTAAAACGGACAACTTCAAAGTCCGTCCGACTACCCCAACGCCGACGGCAACACCGATCCCGCCTACGTCAACCCATACTCCTGTTCCGCCAACATCAACGGACACGATTACACCTGTGCCGCCGACTCAGACACCGACGTCGACACCAACGAACACAAGTACGCAAGTGCCACCAACGCCAACAAACACTCCGGTGACATCGACCGCGACGAATACGCCGGTGACTCCGACGGCAACGCCGATAATTCCGACGAGCACACCGACTTCAACGCCGGTTACACCAACATCGACGCCAAGGAGGGAACACAGGCACACGCCTACTCCGACTTCAACGCCGGTTCCTAGGGTGACACTAACCCCAACAAGAGTGTCAGGATTGGTGCCGCCTGCCATGGTTTCCAAACTAACTCCACAGGCGTTACCGCCAACTGGCGAAGGAGGTGAGAGGGAACCAAACAACTTAGTTAATCTGAATATCGCCGCCTTCGCTCTACTGATTTCCGGTTCCGCTGCATTAGCGTTGATACGGCGAAGATCGCACTAGTCAACAAGAATAAAAGGCCGCCTCTTAGGATTTTCCTTCGAGGCGGCCTTCCCATTTTTTAACCCCATTTCTTGACTTTTTTAGGTAAGCTAGTTACGATAAGGTAAAGTATGTCTAAAGAGAGAAAGAAAATTTTAGTAGTGGATGATGAAGCTCCAATTAGGGAGATTTACAATAAGGAATTTAGCGCTGCCGGATTTGATGTTGTATTGGCTGTCGATGGGGAGGAAGGATTACTTAAAGCCGGAGAAGAGATGCCCAACCTTATTTTGCTAGATATCATGCTTCCTAAAATGAGTGGTATAGACGTACTGAAAGCCTTAAAGAAAAATTCTCTTACCAAAGAAATCCCAGTCCTACTTCTGACAAACCTCGGCGAAGAGACGATTATTAAGGAAGGTTTCAGCCTAGGAGCTAATGGTTACCTCCTCAAAGTCTCCTATACACCAGCTCAAGTGATTGAGGAATGCCGCAAGTTCTTGTCAGACTAAGCCCTTTTTAGCTTGCTAGTTTAAAACCCACGTTAATCAGTTATAATCCGCAGGATTACATCTCGCGATTGTTTCTCTAGCGAGATATAATATCAAATAATGCTGACAAAAAAAGTAGTCACAAACAAACTGGATCAGGTTTTGGACCCCGAACTTGGTATTAGTATCGTTGATCTAGGTTTAATCTACGATATATTAATTAAAGGTAAAAATATTTCCGTTTTGATGACGCTTACCTTTCCTGGTTGCCCGCTTGCCCCTGTTATTCAAAAAGAAGTTGAAGAGAAACTTAAAAAAATTGATGGGGTAGGAAAAATTAATGTAGCACTTACTTTTGACCCGCCTTGGGATTCATCAAAGATTGCAGAGTCAGCGAAAGAAAAATTAGGTATAATTTAAATTGGAAGGATTTATGGCTTTTAATTTCATTGACCTTGTTGTTATCTTTTTCGCAATATATTTTATCTGGCAAGGCTTTCACACCGGTTTTATTGGTGGAGTTTTAAATATTATCAGTACTATTCTTTCATTTGCTGCTGCGGTTATTTTGTACCCGTTCTTAGCTAGTTTCCTTCAGAACACCTTTAAATGGGGGGACAATATATCATTGGTCATCTCCTTCTTCCTCATTTTGATATTTTTCGAGATAATTCTAGGCTTTCTGATGAACCGTATTTTTTCACTAATAGCACCAATATATAAAAAGATACGAAATTTTATTCTGGTAGATAAAATTTTAGGGATTTTGCCATCAGTTTTAACCGGGCTGTTTTTGGTTAGTTTATTTCTGCTTCTGCCGTTGATCCTACCCGTAAAGGAAACCATAAAAGACCCCATTTCAGAGTCTTGGTGGGGGAAGAATGTTTTAACTAGACTTTTGCAGTATCAACCTCAAATTGAGACTGTTTTGAATAGGTTGCCTTATAAAAACCTGGCGTACTTAATTACTCCCCAACCGCTTAGTAAAGAGTCAGTTAAACTAGATTTTCCAAAAGAAATAAAGCTTACACCCGATCCGACTAATGAGACAGTTATGTTTGATTTAGTAA